>CEPZ01064344.1_pt1 | contig 11711 bp, 16 predicted proteins | sample 530461 | NCBI WGS metagenome assembly CEPZ01 (sample SAMEA2620106, study PRJEB7988) | marine metagenome | isolation source: saline water (ENVO:00002010), including | reverse complement strand
GTTGTAAATCCGCCAAAGAAAACCCTTGAATTTATAGATTCAATTCTATCGCAACAGAATGAGGTTTCTCGTTATAAGAATTTAAGATTTACTATTAATAAAGGAGTTTTTCCTTTTGAGCGTTCTTCAAGAGTATTGGCTGATTATTTATCACAAGGAGTTACAGGTAATATATTAGACATGGGGACTGGTAGCGGAATCCAAGCTATAATAGCATGTAAAAATGGAGCCAATAATGTCCTAGCTGTTGATATTGATCCAAAGGCTATTGAAAATACAGAAAAGAACATTTGCGAGTTAAACCTAGAAGATCATATCAATGTGTTAAGAAGTAACTTATTTGAATCAGTCCCTAACCAAAAGTTTGATATTATCATAGCTAATCTACCTTTTGTCAATTGTAATTATGACTGCCAAATATCCCATCTATTATTTGATCCTTGTTATGAGTTACATGAAAGATTCTTTAATCAGGCAAGAGAGTATTTATCACCCAATGGAAAAATAGTTCTTGTAGATGGAGATATTGGAGACAAGAAAAAACTTGATTCTTTGATAAAGAAATACAATTTTAATATCAGTAAGGAAACGACAGTCTCATTTGACGAATTAAATTGGAATATTTATGAGATTTCTAGGAGGAGAGAATGAGACAAGAAAATATTTATTTAGATAAAAAAGTTGTAGAGCTATATGGTTTATCTCGGATTATTCCGGATACTATTTTAAGGGAATATTGTGCTCAGATAGTCTCCCAAACATCTCCAAAATCATTATGTGATATTGGATTTGGAAAAGGGTCTACCTTAATTCCATTTTCTGAATATCTAGATATTGATGTTTATGGTATAGATTCATCTGAAGAGATGAGTAAAGCAGTGTATGGGGAATTATCTCGAAGAGAGTTAAAAGCAACAATTATAACTGGAGATGCCCATTTGCTACCATCGTTTCTTAATCCATTAGATTTGATACATACAAAGGCAGTTACACACATACCTAGTAATCCTTTTAATTTTCTTAGTTGTATTTCAGAATCTGTAAAAAACAACGGTTATTTGGTTATTGGAAGAGAAGACAGCCAACCAGAAGATAATTTAGAGAATATTGGAAAATATGGGCTTAACAACTCGGAGGATCCAATTTTAAAAGAATTTTATAGAACATATTTCCAAATGAGGGAAGAAGATGGAAAGCCATTTATTAGACCAGATATGCCTGCAGGGGATTATGACAATGCCGTAAAATACCTTATTGAGAAGGGATTTGTTTTTGAGACTGAAATATCTACCCCCTTCTGGAATAAAGAGATAACACTAAATGAAATAATCGAATCTATTAGAAATGGCACATTTACAGTTTTTAGACAGGGCTGTACCCCTAGGGACATGGAACAACATGCAGAACTAATGAAGAATTATTGCTTAAACAATGAGTATTCCTTACATGAAACAAGGTCGTATCCTGCTAGATTAAAGGCAACAATTTTGAAAAAATCTGGAGAATTAAAACAATGATAATCTCGAAGAAAATAGAAATAGATATGGCTCATAGGTTACCCAATCATGAAGGTAAATGTAAAAACATACATGGACATAGGTATGTAATTGAAGTTGGAGTCGAAGGAGAAATTATAATTGGAAATGGGAAAAGTGATGAAGGAATGGTTGTTGATTTTGGGAATCTTAAAAAGATACTTGGAGAAACAATAGACAATCCATTTGACCACAGTCTTGTAGTCTATGATGGAGATGAATTAAAAGATGTCTATGAAGAATTGGAAAAGCGAGGCCAAAGAATAAATTTTGTGCCTTTTATTCCAACTGTAGAAAATCTAGCAAAATATTGGTTTGAACTAATAGGATCAAGATTAACTGAAAATAATAAAATTAAACTTAAATTTGTAAGAGTATGGGAGACTTCTACAAGTACTGCGACATATGAAAATTAGTGAAGATTTTTACTCAGTTCAGGGGGAAGGCATAAGTCAGGGAGTTCCAGCTTATTTCATAAGGTTGCAGGGGTGTAACTTAAATTGTGTATGGTGTGATACGACTGAAGTATGGAAAAAAGGTAAGGAAACATCTAATGAAGAATTAGAAGAGAGGATAAAAAATTCAGGTCAGATGGATAATATATTGGAGGGAACAGCCCATATAGTCTGGACTGGGGGGGAACCAACATTACCTCAAAATCAAAATGCTATCAGGAGTTTCTTAGATTATTTGAACCATCATTATCCCTCTAACAATATATATAATGAGATTGAAACAAATGGGACCATAAAGGTTAATAACACTTTTCTTGAAAACTATATTCAACAAGTTAATTGTTCTCCCAAATTAAGTAATAGTCAAATGCCAATCAAAAGAAGAATAAATCCCAATGCACTAGAACAAATAAGGAATCATGAGAATAGTTGGTTTAAGTTTGTAATTTCATCAGAAAAAGATATTTTTGAAATGGAAGAAGATTACATTAATCCATTTCATATTAAAAAGTCAAAAATCATTTTAATGCCAGAATCAGATAGTCTTAAAACCTTACCAGAAAAAACTCAACTATGTTATGAGTTATCTAAAAAATATGGATACAGAACAATCACAAGGGGGCACATCTTAGCATGGAACAAAAAGACAGAGGTATAGATAAAGAAGAAATTGAAAGAGCATGGAAGTCTATTTTAATTGGAATCGGGGAGAATCCAGATAGGGAGGGATTAAAAAATACTCCTATAAGAATAGCTAAGATGTATAAAGAACTTTTTAGAGGATATAATAAAGGGAACAAACCTTACCTAACAACTTTTAATAATAATCCTGTCCCAATTTCTTTCATGTCGAAAGGTTTATATACTGACATCTAATGCCAATATTATGAAATATGAAGTAAATAAAGAAATTGGTACATTAGAACTTATTGGAGAATCTGATGAAGAAGTAAAAATGTTATCGAATTTACACACAGACGTTAGTAAAGCAAAAGGAACTTCTCATTACGACTTAAGACCATCTAGTTTTGGTGGTAGCAGTCTCACTTATTTAATATGTGATCCTGATACGGGAAAACATATAACTGATAGATAATTATTCTAATATTTTACAAAATTTCACAGAATTTGTTAGCCCCCCCACCCCTCCGAACCATCTGGGAGGGTCTTGAACGTCGGAGATGAATTTAGTGAGTTAATCTATCCTATCTTTGACTTAACCCTTTCAACAAGGCTTTCAACATCAAAGTTAAATTCTTCCCTTACATCTTCAGGTACTTCCTTCTCATATGTGGGAACATAAACTCCGAATAAAATCCGTGCCAAACTTCTATATCGAGCACCATTTAGACTATCATCTGTTAGATAAGATGGTTTCTCAACATCTTCGAGATAACTTTCTGCATCTAAAAGTTGTTGATGCAGCTCTTGAAATCTTTGCATTTGTACTGTAGTGTATCTACCTTGGGTTCCATTTACCATAACTTTTGTGATATTATTTACTATTTAAACCCTCTCATTCACATATTTCAAAATTTTGTCTGGGGGGATGGCCCAGGAAACATATATGCGTTTTCGCTATCGGACGATCCTGTGACTTCTTAGAACTTGTAGACTATATCAAGTAGATATAGTCGTAGTGCCTAATTACCCATTACAAGCCCATACCAGGCTTGTTTTATCCCCTTGGCTATCCACTATAGTAAACCCCATTATATGCTCTCTACGGCCATTATATGGCGATTTAAGGGCTTCTACTGACTAAATATAGGTACTTCAGAGGGATGATTAAACAATAAATGATTCATATTCTACACAATACAAAGGTTTATATACCCATATACCCTATTACCCTTATAGACTTAGGAGGATAATAACAAGATGGAAAACGAATGCAAACACAAGGACGGATGGGTATTGAAGGAAGAAATAGCCCTAATGCCTAATAGCGATAACGACAGCATGGTAGCTGAGTTTGAGTGTAATACCTTGGGTTGCCATCAAATGAAGGAATTTACATTTGATGTATCAACGATGAAGGAAGTATAGTAAGAAGATGGAAAATAAAGAGATGATAAGATGTGATTGTGGGGCCTTAATCAAAGGCTCTTCAGAGAAACACTGTAAGGGCAACTTAGAGAACCACAAAAACTCAAAGAAACACGAAGAACTAATGGAAATCAAGGAATATTTAAATAAATCATAGGAGGAAATAAAATATGGAAGAACAAACAACAATACAAAGACAAATATCACAGCCAAGTATCAAACTTAATGTTGGTATGAATGGTAATAGGGGTTGGGAGATTAAAGTCTATGGGGATAATATCGATGAGATACTTAGTAGTATCGAGCAGACTAATGAGAAGATGCAAGGGAAGTTTGTAAAAAAAGAGGTGGTGGTGGATTGAGATATTTCGGTTAATAGGTAGGTTTAAAAACTCTTTATTGATAGTTATTTTACCTGAAAGGGAAGAAGAGTTCTGATAAGATAAAATGAAATTGAATTACAAAAACTTTATTGCAGGAAAAACAGGCCCTAAATGTAATAATCCAAAAATCAGTTTAGATCAATTAGAAACAGTTGTAAATAAGTGGTTATCAGAAAATCAGGGGATAGAAGTTGTTCAAATGACGCAATCTCCAACTGTAAACTCAACTCCAAATGTACCTGGAGAATGGTCTTATGAAGTAATGGTATCTATATTGTATAATTTACCAGAAAAGTCTGAACCCAAACCAGATTATTAATAGCTTTAGGAAGGAGAGTTCTGATGATAGATAAAATGGCAAGCAAAACAAAAGATCCATTATTGGAATTAATGAAAGACAAACTACAAGACTCTCCATCACAAATTCCTACAAAGAACTTTTTACATTTAAGCGGAAGTACTAGTGGACAAGGGCGGTTTATCAATTATGAAATGCGTTTAACTAGAGAAAAGGTCCCCCCTTATATTGGATGTATTTACATGGCAGGATCTGATTTAGTTGATGGTCATTATGTTCTCTATGAATACTGGAATCAGAGGTCTGTAGACAATGATGTTAGAAAGGGAGACCCAATACATATTGAAAGATGGCCTTATTCAGATATATTTGGAGTAGAAGATGAGTATCCTGAGGCTGTTAGAAGATTAAAAGTTAGAGTGGATAGAAGATTCAAATATATAAAGAGTTTAATTGATTGTGAAGTCTCTACGGATATTACTGTAGATAAGAATCTTTAAATGAGCATTATCTTTTTCTTTATTTTCTTTTTAAAAAACCTATCTCAATATCACCACATCTGTCTTCATGCGCGAGCGTAAGCGAGCGCGTAATATCATATCTTTCAAAACAAATGAGGTAGCAAAATAAAGAGAGATTAACTATAATGGGCGTGTAGAATACACGTCCAACGTATCTAAACTATTTATAATTATCTAGCGAGTCTTGTTTTGAAAGTAAGGAGAAATTACCATTAGAACTATTAATACTATCCAAATTCTAATTTATCTCCTTACGTAATATCAAGTTGAGATTGTAATGGTTTTGATAGTTCTAAAGGTTCCTCCCTTGTAATCAGTTTTAAATTCAGAATAACAACACTAGAAATTTCATAAATTTTTCTACTAACAACAATAAATCCCTCATCTCTTAATATTTTGCCTATTTGGTTAGCATTCAATACTCTAAGGTGATTATCTATTAAATATTTATTACAAGCATTTGTAAAATCTCTTAGAGATATTTTTGCTCCAGGGGATTCTTCACATTGTCCCTCAACAAATTTCATTACTGGATTACTCCTTTCCTCATATCTTTTAGTTCTTTCATCAAAATCTCCTTCGTTAGTGAATTTTGGGTTTTTATAAAGTTCCTTTAATATCCTTAAACATTTTTTTGCTAGATTATTAAACTCAATATCAGGAATTTTATCAATTAAATTTTCATTTATTTCATTAAATTGATTTAAGAAATCTATTATTAACCATTTCCTATAAAACCCCTTACTCTTATCAGGGGTTATCGGGAGTGCATTTGTTAGGCAAATTCCTGTTGCAGTGTTGTCTTCTGTAAATGAATCCTTATTTTTAAATTGAAAAGATAGTTTATCTTCTCCAGCAATCTTCTTTAATTGATTTGTATTTCTTAAATCACCATATCCAACTTCTCCCATTACACACAAAAGTTTTCTGTATATAGTAGATGCCTCAAATCTATCTTCTGATAATGCCTTTATTTCACTTGAGACATAGTTCCCTTTTCCAAGGAATTTATAATTTAATTTTATAAAAGTTCCCTTACCATTACTTCCGCCACCGCATAAAGCAATTATCCTTTGCATAAACTTATCCATAGAAATATTGTAAGCAATAATTTCATAAAGTGTATCTTTCCAACTTGGGTCTTGACCTTTAACCCAATCATCAAGATATTTATCAATTGTTGGAGTGTCTTCACTTTCTCCAACATTCCAAGGAATTGGATTTGTTATAAAATATTCTGGAGTCGCATCAAAACTCTTTCCTGTTTTAACATCATAAATTTTATCTTTAAATTGAACCCAATATTTTTTTATGTCTTTAGGATTATGTTTTCTACCTATTTGTTTAAATCCTGCTATAAGTTCATTCCTTATTTTTGTATCAATAGTTTCAACTCCCAGTATTTCTTGAATTGAATTTAAATAATCAATCTCATCACTTATTTCCCATTTTTTATTTTCATCATCCCATAACCAAAAAATTCTATTTTTATCATAGAAGAATGGTTGTTCCTTCCAAAAACTTTCAATTTGTCCTCTTCTTGTAAATATTATTTCTTTATCTTCAATTTCAATTATTTCAATTTTCGCTGCGTCATTTATACCTTCTTTACTTTCAATCAGTGTTTTAATTTTACCTGTTTTCCAATGGGGGACATTTTCTAAAGCAATCATGCACCGATTAGTAGCTTTCTGTTTATCACAATCATATTTCTCAATAACCAATAGTTTTTCTTCAGAACTTAGATCTTTTTTAAAAAATAAATGAATATGATATCCTTTACTCCCCGTTTTATAAGCAGAGTAAAATTCAAACTCTTTCTTAACATCCTTCAAAATTTTATCAAATCTCTCAGGTTCTTCAATATCTAGAACAATCTCCCTTGGAAGTATAGTTCTATTATTTGCTTTTTCTTTAAATTTAATATCACAATCAATAAATTTCTTCCACTTGCTCCACTTAGGAGTTCCTTCTTTATCAAGGTAAGCATAGGCAAGTTCCAGATTTCTTTGTTGATTATCAATATCATAATGTATTTCGTCTAAATTCATTTCTCACCTCGGATTTAACTAACAATAAAGGAGGATACATATTCAGCTCATTATTCAATCTTCTAATATTCTCTTGATGTTCCTCTAAGAGCTCAGTTATTATTATCTCCTCCATTGTTTTCTAAGAAATAAAAGGGAAGAGAGGCGAGGATTCAGCAGATGCAACAGCAGAGCGTCATATGAATATGATTCGCCCCTCTTATATCAAACTATGATATTTATTAATCATTCTTTAATTAATTTTCTTAACTTGCTGTTAAGGGTTGTTTGATACTCCCTAATAATATTCTTAATCACCTCCAAACTTATTTTTAATTTCTTTTTCCAATTCCTCTAACCTTTCAACATCTTTTGTCTCAAGTGGCTCCCCCATAATTTGTACATCCCAACTATAAGTTCCATCTGCTAGTTTCCTAACCCTCATATTCTCCTTAAAATAGATACCAACTGATTTTGTTTCAGATTCTTGTTCTGAGGATTTACTGAGTTGATTCATTTTGATTGTCCTCACTATAATAGTCATCTAATTCAATTTGTAGATTCTCTATTAATTTATTCTGAAAATCTTCCATATTATTTATTTGCATTTTTTATCTCCTTAATAAGAATCATCCTACAAAAACTTCCTAATAAAAGTCCTCTAAGTTCAGCTTCTTCCTTCAATTTATTTTTTTGCGCTGTAGTGATTGAAAATATAATTTTTGTATCCATTTTTGTATCAATACTATTACCAATAGGTAATACTTTATAAGTTTATCTAATCTATTACTCTAAGGTAAAGGTTTTTAAACACTATTACTTATAAAAGATTATTATGGAAGAACTTAATAAAAATGATAATAAATTACTTGAGTTTTGTGAAGAATTCAGGTCTATCGGAGAAATAGCAAGACATCTAAATATTGCCCCAAAGAACGTATCTGTTAGAGTTAATAAATTACAAAATAAAAATCTATTACATGTAAAAAAAGCAGGACCCGGGAAAAAAACTAGAGTTAGAACTAAAAGTAGCGTTAAATATCCTGAGTATCTATTTGCGATTTTAAAACACATTAAGAAAAAAGGAGGAATATATGAGGAAGAATTTAACTCTCTTTTTGATGATGAAAAATTTAATTCTCTTCATAGTTCTGTAAAGGAATATGATAGGCTGATTGCAAAATGGATTATTAAGGATGCGGAACGTCCTTTGGTTAAATCAAAATTATTTATTAATGACTATGGAGAAGTATTTCTTGGAATAGATAATGAGAATAAAAAGAAGAATAAATCTAATTCTTAATTTGTCCAGTAGTTTTTATTAAAGCTTGTTGAACCAGTTTTATTACATCTTGTTTAGAGACGCTTTCATTTCTTAACTCTTCAAGTTCTTTTACCTTATTCTCAAATTCTTCTTGCATCTTCTTCCTCTCAAACTCTTCCTTGTTGAGTTTGGTTTTTAACTCTCCTAATTCTGTATTCTCAAACTTTTCATCCAAATCCTTATTCAACATCCCAGACCTAGAGATATAAACATCTGGCATATCAGAACTGAACGTCCATCCATATCTGTAACATAGTTCTTGTCTGTTTAATTTGCTAGCATAATGTGTTGCAGATGAATGTCTAAATAAATGAAAATGGATTTTCTTACCTAATACTTTTTCCCCTAGTCTCAATAGAAATCTTCTAGCATTATCATATTTAGATTTGAAGATAGGATCATTTAGCTTATGATCGTCCTTTAATCTCTCGTTATAATAGTCTCTAATAGCTTCCAAACTACGAGTCCAATATAAACTAACAACTCTCCCATTAGTCTTACTGTATTCTTCTTTTAAGGTTATTTTAACAAAGTTCTCATTACCTTCCGGCATTTGAATGTCTTCATATCTAATATTCATAAATTCTTCAGCACGAGCCCCAGAATCAAATAAAACAGCCACTAAATATTTCTCTTCATAGTTCTTACAATGCTTGTAAAGTTTAAGGATTTCTTTTTCTGAAAGATAGTCTGGAGTTTTGAAAGGAATACTTGTGTCCAACCAACCTACTAGCTTCTCTGCCTTACTCGGAAACCTCCATCTAAAATAAATCTTTAATGCTACTTTAATATTGGATTTAGTATTATTAGTTAGAACACCTCTAGCACCCTTAATCTTATCAGTTGTTAGGTCTTTCTCAAACTCCTCAGTGTCTTTGATAGTCAATTTAGAGGTTGGTTTATCCCAGTATTTTAATGGAATTTTCAATAGGTCAAGATATTTACACAGTCTTTTATCACCTACCTTCTTACCTCTATTAACCTTACCAAGTGATAGTTCGTTTAAGAATTTCTTAACCGATTTTTTATCTTCATCACTAATCTGTTTAATAGAACAAAATTTATCATATCTCTTATCTAGGTTGTCATGATGAATACTTATCTTAACATTCATAAATGTGGGAAAAAATGAGAGTATTTAAGGTCTCTCGTTTTGTCACAAAAGTGACTACGCCCACGCCGAGACTCGAACTCGGGTCGCTACCGTGACAGGGTAGAATGCTAACCGCTACACCACGCGGGCCTAATTGACTATATAGTTTGCCATTTTTAAACCTTACTCTTCAAGTAGAACAACGGAACACATGACCCTCTCATCATATATCAAAACCTTTATTAACCCAATTAATTACTACACCTCATGCCGAGACTAGCCATAAACCTTCACAAATTAGAACTTACCACCAACATCCTAATCCCAACAGGCTCATCAAATTACAAAGAATTAAGAAACAACAAACTATATATTCCAAGAATAGACTCATTAGCAGTCTGTGAATAAAACCATCACTTAAGTTTTATCTCTCTCGCAATAGCAGAAACACAATCAATCTTTGAAACTTTCGAAGGTATAGTATTAGAAACAATTATCTTAGCCTTACCTCTCAATTTAGACAAAGCCTTCTCAGAAAATAACCCATGAGCCGCCATAAAATACAATTCCTTAGCCTTAATCAATTTACTAGCTTGAATCAATGTATCTCCTGTAGAAATAATATCATCAATAACCACAACCTTATCCGCGTTCATCCGCTTACCTCTAGTTTTAACCTTTCTAGAACTTATCCTATGTTTATCAAGAATCTTATATTCCAATCCCAACTTCTCCGCAACCGGCTTAACCCACTGCTCACTCTCATCATCAGGACCAACTAACAAACACTCGCCTATATGAGATTTAATATATTCAGACATTTCCTTACTTAAAGAGATTTTCTTAGCATTTGGAAAAAATTCTGAAAAAGTCTTAAGCCGATGCAAATGCGGATCGACAACATAAACTTTCTTAAAAATTCTGCACATTTTAGCCAAAATCTTAGCAGAAACTGCCTCTCCTTTTCTAAACCTAAAATCCTCTCTTAAATATCCCAGATATGGCGCAATCAAATAAACATTTTTAGCCCCAAGTTCCCTAGCTGTTTCCGCAGAAAACAACAACTCAACTAATTTATCATTTACATCTATTTTATCCGGATAAAAACTTTGCACAAAATACACATTCCAATTTCTAACTTCCTTAGGAAGTCTAATTCTCAACTCCGAATCTGGAAAAATCTCACTATCTAAAACACATGAACAACCCCCAACTTTCCTAGCCAATGAAGAAGCAAGATGCTTCCCTCCAGAACAAGCAACAAACATATTCTTACAGACCTTGCTACTTCTACTAACCATCTTTTTCATTATTTATCAAGGATAACATTATTTTTAAATGTAATCAATCCAACAATTATCAAACAAACAAACCTACAATTAACTTTTTAAGTAAAGATTTATTAGTTTATTTATGCAAAAAAAAGAAGGCCCAATCATATTAATGATGAGCACATACCCTCCAAGAGAGTGCGGTATCGCAACATTTACAAAAGACCTCTCAGACTCAATTAATAAACAAGTCAGCCCTCAAATGTGCACAAAAATTCTAGCTATAAACAAAGAAGAATCAAATCATTATAATTATTCAGACAAAGTTATCTTCCAGATTAGTGAAAACAACGTCGATGATTACCTAAATGTTGCTAAAAAAATTAACAATAATGAGAACATAAAACTAGTTTCTATTCAACATGAGTTCGGTCTTTTCGGAGGAGAATACGGCGATTATTTACTCGCATTTTTAGAAGTACTCACAAAACCAGTAGTAATCACATTTCACAGCGTACTCCCCAACCCTGATGAAAGATTAAGAAATGTAGTCCGATCAATATCTGATAAGGTTAATGAGATTATAGTCATGACAAAAAAAGGAAGTGAAATACTAGGGAATGATTATGGTTTACACTCCGATATAAAAATCATCCCACACGGAATTCCAATAGTGAATTTTGAAAATCAAGAATTTGAGAAGAAAGAATTAAGATTTGATGGCAAGAAAATTATTAGCTCATTTGGTTTGA
>CEPZ01088151.1_pt1 | contig 11712 bp, 11 predicted proteins | sample 530461 | NCBI WGS metagenome assembly CEPZ01 (sample SAMEA2620106, study PRJEB7988) | marine metagenome | isolation source: saline water (ENVO:00002010), including | reverse complement strand
ATTATCTACTATAGAAAAAGACTGTGATATTCATATTATTGCAGGAGATATTTTTGACTCTGCTCCTAACTTAGAAGAGACTTGTTTATTTAACGGCTTCTTAAATAGAATATCTATTCCTACTTATATAATTCCTGGTAATCATGAAGCTAGTAAAAAAGGTGAATCTTTTTTAAATGGATATTTAAAGCATAATGCTATACATAATAGTTTAGTAAAATTATTTACTGAAAATACTAGTGTAGAGATTAATCCTTGGCTAAAGTTGCAGTTTTTCCCTTATGGCGAGATGCAGAAAAATAAGTTACCTAGATATGAGGAAGATTCTGTTCTTATTGCTCATATTAGAGGAGAAATACCTCCACACATAACAGAAGAGTATGATTTCGAAAAATTACGTCAATGGAAACTTATTTTATTAGGCGATATTCATATGAATATGCGTTACAAAGATTTTCCTGCATATTATCCTGGCTCTCCAATGAATGTTAATTTTGATAGAGATGAAGACAGATTTTATGGTGTAAATATTATTCAATTTACAAATATTGATAATTATCACATAGAACCTATTGATTTAGAACTGCCTAAGCTTATTAGAAAACGAATCAAACCTAATGAAGAAATGATTAAAGATGAATATAATCATATAATTTATGAAGTGGAAGGTTCTTTAGATGAGCTAGCTACTATAGATAATACTGACTTATTAGATAAAAAGATAGCCCACAAACCAGTAGAAGCTTCACAACTAGACTTAACAAAACTAACATCATTATCAGAAGAATTAAGAGCTTATTTAGGGTATATTAAGGTAGAAAACATAGCAGATGTAATGAAAGAATTTGAGGGATTGAATGTTAGTTAACCTTAAAGAGTTAGAATGGTCTAATATGTACAGTTATGGAGATAATAATAAGTTATCTCTTGACTCTGCTTCTGTATCTCAGCTAGTAGCACCTAATGGTGTTGGAAAGAGTTCTATTGCTCTTATTATACAAGAGATACTTTATTCTAAGAACATTAAAGGAATAAAGAAAGGTGATATAGTTAATAGATATTCTAAGGATTCTTCTTGGAACGGTAGTATTTTATTTGAAGTTAATAACAAAGAATACAAAGTTAGTGTATCTAGAAAAGGAACTAGTAGTAAAGTGATATTACTAGAAGAAGGTATTGATATATCTGAACATAAGATTCCTGATACTTACAAGAAAGTTAAAGAGATTCTAGGTATGGACTTTGAAGTATTCTCTCAATTAACCTATCAAAGCAGTATAGACTTATTAGAGTTTATCAAGACTACAGACACTAACAGAAAGAAGTTTCTTATCAATTTATTTGGGCTAGAGAGATATACTGATATAGGCGATACATTAAGATTAAGAATCACAGATAAAGAAAAAGACCATAATATTCTACAAGGTGAGCTTAATAGTGTAGATAAATTCCTAGAAGAGACAGTTATCGGAAATAAAAAACAAGAAGAAGCTGTTCCTGAGCGTGACGACTCTTTAGATACTAGAGCTGCAGAATTATTTACACTAATATCCACACACGAAGAACAAAGTAAATTAATTGATAAGAATAACTTACTTATACTAGAGAGAGATAATTTAAGATTCAATATTGATAAGAAACTTCCTGAGACTGACTATACTCATATAGATGAACAGTTAAAGAAATATAATGATGAAATTCATATTAATAACCATGACTTAATAGAAAACAAGAGAAAGCTAAAGGGTTTAGAGCTTGCTGATGTATGCCATGCTTGTGGACAAGATATAGATAATACTAGCGCACTAAGAATCAAAAAAGAATTAGACTTAGCTATTAGCGATTCAGAAATTAATATTACTAATGCAGAGCATGAGGTAAAGAAGTACGAAAAGCAGTCTAATGAGTACTTAAAAGAAGTTAAAGAGTATAACGATAATCAGAAAAAGATAGAAAGATTTGAACAACTAAGTCAGCTTATTAATAGTAGCTTACCTACTGAGCATGAAGACTTAAAAGAGCTTAAAGACGAACTTAATGCTATACATAATTCAGCGAGCCAGCAACAATATCTAATTAATAAGATTATAGATAATAACAAAGAAGTTCATGCATTTAATGTTAGAATTGATACCCTTTCACAACAAAAGAGAGAATTTCTAGCACGACAACAGCTATTAGAAGAAGAGTTAAACGTTTCAAAACAGAAACTTAATAATCTAACAATACTTAGAAAAGCTTTTAGTACATCAGGATTAGTAGCTTTTAAACTGGAAAATCTTACTAAAGAGCTAGAAGATACTATTAACCTCTATCTATCAGAACTATCAGATGGCAAGTTTCAAGTAATATTTCGATTAACTAAAGAAAAACTTAACGTAATAGTAAGAAATAATGGGCTAGAATCTCCTATTGAGTCTGTATCAGGAGGCGAATTTAATAGAATACAAATAGCTATCTTATTAGCTATACGTAGTATATTAACTAAACTGGGAGGAAGTACTGTTAATCTACTATTTTTAGATGAAGTTGATGGGGTATTAGATTCAGAAGGAAAAGAGAAACTTATTGACGTTCTACAAAAAGAAATAAGTTTAAATATATTTTTAATAAGTCATAGTTTTAGTCATCCCCTAGTTCATAAAGTAGAAATAGAAAAACAGGATAACATAAGTAAGATAATATGAACATAGAAAAAGAAGTGTGTAAACAACACGCACTACATATTAAGAAAGAAACAGGCAAATTTCCTATTAGTAAGGATTGGAGTTTAAGTAATGGATTCCCAATAAGCTTAAAACAGCTTAATAAGATTTTTGAAGGATATAATAACTTTAGAAACTACTGTGAAGAGCCTATAATCAAAAGGACAGAGAACGTAACAGTTGAATGGATAAAAAGTAATTGTAATATTAACGAAAAAGATTGTTGGTTATGGGGAAAAGGGATATTTTCTAATGGATATGGACAAGTTAGTTATAATAATAAAACTTGTAGAGTGCATAAAGTAGTATGGGAATTAATTAATAATAATGTTCCAGATAATTTAATTATTAGACATATATGCGACAATAGGTTATGTTGTAACCCTGATCATCTAGAGTTAGGAACATTATCTGAAAATAGAATTGATGTATTAGAAAGACAACACGTTAAGCACAGAAATAATTTAAAAGTATCTAATAAGGTTAGAACATTAAAAACATTAGAAGAGAGATTAACTTTTTATTTAGATAATATTGATATAATTAATGATTGTTGGGTCAGTAATTTATTAACTCCTACTAATGATAATTATTTTAAAGTTAAGTTTAAAGGCAAAAATTATATGCTACATAGGTTAGTATTAGCTACCAAATTAAATAAGCCTTATGAAGAATTAACTATAGTAAGACACTTATGCAATAATAGAAGATGCATTAATCCCGAACATTTAAAGGAAGGTACTCGGTCAGAAAATGCACTGGACTCTAGATCCTATCATAAAGGAGTAAAACTAACTGTTGCACAAGTCATAAGAATAAAAACAGAATTGGTAGGCAAAAGTTTTTTAGAATATGGATCTAAAAAAGCATTTGATAAAAAATGGGCGCAGGAATACAATGTATCTGCTAGTACTATTGAATCGATTAGATTAGACAGAAAATGGAAAGATGTACAAGTAAATGAAGATAATTAATATATTTGGCGGTCCAGGCTGCGGAAAATCAAGTACCGCCGCTGGACTATTTTACTTAATGAAAAGAAGTAATTATAATGTGGAACTCGTAACTGAGTATGCAAAGGATTTAACTTGGGAAGGTGACGATTCTAAGCTACAAGACCAATTATATATCTTAGCTAAACAAAATAGGCGTCTAGTAAGACTAGAAAATAAAGTAGATTATATTATAACTGATTCACCTTTACTTCTAGGTATTCAGTATGCTACTCCAGATTACTACCCTAAGTACTATGAGTCTTTTCTCCTAGAAGTATGGAGACATTACGATAATTTAAATTATTTGTTGACAAGAGATGGTCCATATGTTACTATAGGAAGGTCGCAAAGTGAAAAAGAGGCTGTGATTTTAGATGCTAAGATACGAAATATGTTAGTATGTCAAGATATACCATTTATGACTGTAAAGTCGGACCCACAGGTCATTTTCGACGCAATAGGATTAGTTGAGACTAATCCGAACTAATTTATTTGAGAATAAAAGGAAGATATAATATATGCTAGCTCCTGGAAGAAATTTAATTAAATTTCACCTTAAAAAGGATTTTAAAGAAGAACTAAGTAAAAGAGAAGTTAAGTGGGGATATGGTGGATTATCAGAGTTTACCTACTACAGAACGTATGCACGAACTAAGGATAATGGCGAATTAGAGAACTGGTCTGATTGTGTTGTCAGAGTTATAGAAGGAATGTTTTCTATCTTAAAGACCCATGCAGTAGTAACAGGACTACCTTGGGAAGAAAGAAAAGGACATAAACTAGCTAAAGAAGCAGCAGAAAGATTATTTGCATTTAAATGGACTCCACCGGGTCGCGGCTTATGGATGATGGGCTGCGATTTTGTTTGGGAAAGAGGCGGAGCTAGCCTTAACAACCCTCTAGATATTAATACAGAGATATTAACTAAGGAGTATGGTTGGATAGCCTTGAAAGATATTCCTGATGAAGAAGTTACTATATTAAGTAGTACAAGAACTAAGACAGGACAATTTTCAGGAAGTTCTGGATGGTTTAAAGCTACTAAATCTCTAATAGAATCTCATACTGCATATGAACTTACTTTTGAATCGAAGATGGGTAATTCTTATACAGTTATTACCTCTGAAAATCATAGATGGTTTAGGAAAGAAACTACTAAGAAAGCTTTTGAGCGTGTTGATACCACAGAACTTAAAACAGGTCAATGGTTACCTAGGCGAACTCCCCCATTAATGCTAGATTTATCATTAATAGGAGCAGCTCATGGATTCTTTTTTGGAGACGGAACTCGTAGTAATGGAGAGTTACACCAATTTACAGATGATAACAAGAAAATTCTAACTAAACTATTTTCTTCTGAATATTTTAGAGACAGTAATAGAGTATTAGATTCTGGGCTAACTGATTTAGTTGTTAAAAATCTTCCACTAGCTTGGGGTAAGTTACCTGATAATGAATATAAAAAAGATAAAAGGTATATTTATGGATTTTTAGCTGGTTATTTTGCCGCAGACGGTAGGATATCTGATTATAGTATACATTCAGCTAGAAAAGAAGAGTTAGAAGAAGTCAGTAAGCTTTTTTGGGAACTAGGAATAGAGACGACTCCAATAAAATTAGAGTCAACTTCTAGTAACTTTTCTGGTGATAGACGCTTATATAAGTTAGCGTTAAATAGATATGATTTACCTGAACAATTTTTTATAAAAGATGAACATAAGGAAATTGCTAAACGACGTAAGTTCCCTAAGTACATGCACCATAAAATTACTTCTATTAAAAAATTAAATGAACAAAAAGAAGTAATGTGTTTATCTACTCCGGCTCATGAAAATTTTGTAATAAAAGGCTTCTGTGTAACTTCTAATTGTGGTTTCGTTACTACTGAAAATATAGATGTTGAAATGAGTAAGCCCTTCGCGTTTCTCATGGATATGTCTATGTTAGGTGTTGGAGTAGGTTTTGATACTAGAGGAGCCGGAAAAGCTACTGTATATGAGCCTGTAGGCGAAACTGAAGTAATAGTAGTAGAGGATAGTAGAGAAGGCTGGGTAGAAATACTATCTTGTGTTATTGATTCTTATCTAGATGACTCTGATGATTCTAGGCCTATAGAGCCAGATACTTCACAAGTAAGGGAATATGGTACTCTTATTAAAGGCTTTGGAGGCGTTGCTTCCGGTCCTGAACCACTAATTCAAGGCATTAATGCTATAAAAGCTATTCTTAGTAAAAGAATAGGACAAACATTATCTTCTGTAGATATTACTGATATATTTAATATTATAGGAAAAATTGTAGTAGCAGGTAATGTAAGAAGAACCGCTGAGATTGCTTTCGGTGATCCAGAGGATGAGTCTTTCGCTGAAATGAAGGACTGGAATAAATTTGGCGAGGAAATGGGCGTATTAGCGCCTAGCGAATTAAAAGCTATTTCAGAAGAGAAGTATGACTTATATAATAACGATACTTCAGGGGATGCTCGACAAGAGATAGCTAATGAGTATAAAAACGAAGTTTGGGCATATAAGTTTGGTGGCTGGAGATGGGCTTCTAATAACTCTATTCTTGCAGAAGTAGGTATGGATTATAGTAAGATTGCTAATAATATAGCAGTCAATGGGGAACCTGGACTATTTTGGTTAGATAACGCTAGAAAATTCGGTAGAATGAAGGACGGTGAGAATAATAAAGATTACCGAGTAATGGGCGCAAACCCCTCTCTTAGGAAAGGTACTAAGGTACTAACTTCTGAAGGTATTTTTCCTATTGAAGAATTAGAAAATAAAACATTTGACGTTGTAAATCTAAAAGGTAAGATAAGTAATGCAAAGTGTTTCCTATCAGGCAAAAATGAGCAATTAGTAAAGATAAATATAGAAGGCGGAAAAAGTTATTATGCTACTAAAGAGCATAAATGGCCTATTAAAACTAAATATACTAATAAGAAAATTAAAAAAGTTTCATCTAGTGATTTAAAAGAGAATTATCTAATTCCTATAGTAAGAACAGATAAACTACCAGAACAAGAGAATAATGGTAGTTACGAAGATGGCTTCTTGATAGGATGGAATTTAGGAGACGGTTGGCAAACTTTTAGGAAAGATACTAATAGAGTACAGTATGGTTTTATAGTTAGTGATAAAGATAAATCATTAGGAATTGATAAATATTTATCTAATATTCTACAAGGATATGGGTGGACGGGTAACTTACTAAATAAGAACGAAATTAACATAAATAATAAAAATATAGATTATTTATTTTCTAGTTTTGAAGTCACTCATAAATCAGAAGGGTTGCCTAAAGCTGTATGGTCAAAATGTAGTGAGGAATTTAGACTAGGCATTATAGATGCTTTAATATCTTCAGATGGAGGGGTTGATGTCAAACATAAAAGATTAGAATTCTATACATCTTACAAACAATTGGCGTATGATGTATCAGAATTATTAGGTTTCTACGGTATTAAAAGTATTATTCAAAAAAGAGTAATCACTCAACAAATATTCACACAACCAGAAAAAGAATATACTAGATATACATTAAGAATTACAGGTATTAGTAATATACAACATTTTAATAAAATATTTACTATAACGCACAAGGAAAAACAAGAAAAAATAGAAACTATTTGCAAAACTCCTATTAAATTTAAGAATAGAGATAATTATGTGAAAGTAACTTCTATTGAGTTAACAGATACACATGAAGATGTGTGGGATATAACTGTATATGATAATGATCATTGTTTTAAGCTAGCATATAGTATGACAGGGAATTGTAATGAGCAAAGTCTAGAATCATATGAATTATGTTGTTTAGTAGAGACTTATCCTGAAAAACATGATAATTACTGGGAATTTCAAAGAACATTAAAGTTTGCTTACTTATATGCTAAAGTAGTAACTCTAATGGCTACTCATTGGAAAGAGACTAACGCAGTAATGAGTCGTAATAGAAGAATTGGTTGCTCTCAGAGCGGTATTATTCAAGCTATGAATAAGTTCGGCAGAAGAAAGTATCTTGATAGTTTCTGTGATCAAGCGTATGACTATATTCAATATATAGATACTAAATATTCAGAATGGTTAGGCATACCTAAGAGTATAAAAACTACTTCTACTAAACCTAGTGGAACAGTATCATTAGTAGCTGGTTCTTGGTCAGGTATTCATTATCCTGAGGCAGAAGCTTATTATAGAACTATAAGGGTTGCTTCTGTCCAACCTGTATTAAATGTATTAAGAAAAGCTAATTATAGGATAGAGCCTTCTGTAACAGACCCTTATAAAACATCTGTAGTATACTTTCCTGTAGTAAATTCGCGTAATACTATATCTAAAAAAGATATTTCTATATGGGAACAAGTTACTAATGCAGTTCAAATACAGAAATATTGGGCAGATAATCAAGTATCTATTACAGTAACTTTTAATCCTGATGAGGCTGACCAGATTTCCAGATGTTTAGAAGCTTTTGATGCTAACCTTAAAGGAATATCCTTCTTACCTATTTCTGACCATGGATACGCGCAGGCTCCTTATCAACCAGCTCCTAGAGAGGAAATAATTGATTATCAAGCTCAGTTATTACCATTAGATTTTACTAATATGAGAGAAGATGAACAGGACCATGAGGCTACGAAGTTCTGTGAAGGAGATAGTTGTTCAATAATATGATAACAGTATATGGAAAAAAAGAGTGTGTTTTATGCACAGAAGCAATTAAGCTGCTTAAGGTTAAATCTAAAGATTTTATTTACAAGTCAGTTGATGTTTGGTCTCAAGAAGCAAGAGATCAATTAACTGCTAATTATGATATGATTACCTTACCTATTATAATAGATGATAATGGGTTAATAGGTGGGCTCGCTCAATTAGAAAAGCGATATAAAAGAGAGAAAAAACAATAGCTTACAATAAAAGCAAAGCAAAAGGTTCGGCATTTGAGTTAAAAATAGCCAAGTTACTAACGAGTCACTTTAAAGTTAAGTTTGAAAGAGTTCCCTTATCTGGGGCCCTTTCTTATTTGAAAGGGGATGTTTGGACTCCTGATTACTACAAGGAATGGCCATATTGTATAGAACTTAAGCACTATAAAGAAATATCATTTAATAATATGCTTACTGCAAAATCTAATGAAGTTTTCAAGTTTTGGGACCAAGCAGTTAGAGAAGCTGAAGAAATGAAGAAAATACCATTAGTAATTTTCCGATGGGATAGGTCAAAAAATTATATAGTATGGCAGCATGACCTTGACTTAAAGAATCAGATTGAAGTTAAGTCTTTTAAATACAATATAAAAATTGGATTATTGGATGATTGGCTCAAAGAATGCGATATTTCACTTGCTAATAAGTAAAAAATAGTTTATTATAGTTGTAATAGATAAAAGAAAGAAGAAAAAATGAACGATACACTACAAACGTGGGATGACCTTGCTAGTTTAGAACCTAAGGCAGGGGCTAATAATTTATTAATTATAGACGGTAACAATCTTGCATATCGTTGGATAGGCAGACAGAATTACGACAACTTTGGACAAGAGTATACTAGAACAATACAGAGTCTAGCTAAGAGTTATAATGCAGCTAGGACTATAGTATGCTTGGATTTTGGTAAAAGTTACTACAGAAAGAAGCTACTAGAAACATATAAAGCTAATAGAAAGCCGCCTAGTGAACCCGATGAGGTTAAAAGATATGAAGAGTTCTTTGGTTGTCTAAACGATACTATTGATTCACTAGAATATGAATATTATAAGCACAGAGGAATTGAGGCTGATGATTTGATTGCTTTTTTCGTAGAGAAAGAGAAGAGCAATTTTAATCAGGTTTGGATTGTTTCAAGCGATAAAGATTTATATCAACTAGTGGATGATAATGTTAATATTTTTAATCTCTACTCAAGAAGAGAGATTACTCAAGACTATCTGCTGGAAGAGTTACAACTAACTCCTGAAGAGCATATGCTTGCTAAAATTATAGAAGGAGATAAGAGTGACGACATTAAGGGAATTGAAGGTATAGGTGAAAAGAGAGCTGCTACGTTAGCTAGAAAGTATAAAGTATTACCAGAGTTACTACTAGCATTACCTATTAAGAGTACTGCTAAGTATATTAAGAATCTTAACGCAGGTAAGAATACTTTATTACTAAATGAAAAACTAGTGAGTTTGAAGAAATATAATGAAAGGGCAATTAAAGCTGGGAAAAGTGGAGAACAGCTTTGGAATCTAATCAATGAAGGTTAATATACAATATTTAGAGCATTATCAGGGAGAGCCTTTAAGGTACGAGTCTTCAGGAGCGTCAGGGTTTGATATTAGGGCAGCTATAGAAGAGCCATATGAACTTTATCCTAGTAGGTCAGTTTTAATACCAGCGGGATTTAAAATAGCTATTCCTAATGGTTTTGAACTACAGATTCGCCCACGTAGTGGGTTGGCATTAAAGCATAGAGTATCAGTGCTAAACTCTCCAGGAACAATCGATTCTGACTATAGAGGAGAAGTAAAGATTCTATTACATATGCGACATTCTAATGTAGCTGTTGCAGATAACAAGGCTTTTATGATTAATCCTGGTGACAGAATAGCTCAGGGAATTATTGCTCCTGTCTATCAAGCAGTATTTTACGCGATAGATGACTTATCCGATACGACTCGCGGAGAAGGAGGCTTCGGCTCTACCGGTGTCTAAGAAGCATATTAAGATGCTACTTCCTATGCTTTTATTAGTAGTAGCATTATTTATTTTATATACATTAGATAACACGTTTTTACCTTTACTTATTGGTATATTCTTTATTAATATACCAATCTTTATGGTTTGGGCAGAATTTGAAGACTTAAATCGACGAATGAAACAATGGTTAGGATTTTAAATGACAGAAATAAAGTGCTTAGATAAAGGTTTTGTACGATTAGTAGACCATATGGGAGATGATTCTTCTATAGTCCAGGCTGCCAGGGTATCTTATGGTGAAGGAACTAAGAATGTTAGTTCTGATAGGAATCTTATAAGATATCTTGTTAGACATAAACATACCAGTCCTATTGAAATGGTAGACTTTAAATTCCATTGTAAAATGCCCATATTTGTAGCTAGACAATGGGTTAGACATAGGACTGCTTCTATTAATGAATATTCTGCACGTTATTCAATAATTAAGGACGAGTTTTATGTTCCAGAACCTCCACATATTAAAGCTCAAGATGCTACCAATAAGCAAGGCAGGGGCGAAGAGCTATATGAGCAAGAAGTTCTTAATATAAAAGAGTGGATACATGACCATTCATATAATTCACATAATTTATATGAAAACTTTTTAAAAGAAGATTTAGCAAGAGAATTAGCTAGGGTAGTGTTGCCTGTAAATTTTTATACTGAATGGTATTGGAAAATTAACCTCCATAACCTGCTTCATTTCCTAAAGCTGAGAATGGACTCTCATGCTCAATATGAGATTAGAGTTTATGCTGATGCTATATATGAAATAATTAAAGAGATTGTTCCAGTTACTTGCGAAGCTTTTGAGAACTATGTATTAAACGCAGTTACATTCAGTAAGCAAGAGTTTAAGTTATTAATAGCTTTTAGGTCATTTCATAGCTGGAAGGACTTATTAGTTACTTATGAATCTGAAGAAAATGTAATAAAAAGATTTAAACTGTCTAAAAGAGAATTAACGGAGTTTAAAGAAAAGTTGGGGATATCATAATGATTTACACAAACGAAAAACAATTAACAAACTATCACAATATCGGGTCTAATAGTGTTATATTTTCTATGTGCACTGCAATATTCTTATCTGATGTAATTACTAGTTTAGTTACGTATGATACTCCAGGAGTACTTGCTATAGCTGGAACAGTTATCTTTGGATTAATCTTTTTTAGCTACGAACGAGAAAGAATCAAACTATTTAAAGATATTACAAGTAAGAATTAAGCCCTACTTTTTGTAGGGCTTTTTCTTTTTCTTAGGCTTTTTCTTAGGCTTTTTCTTT
>CEPZ01012092.1_pt1 | contig 11719 bp, 16 predicted proteins | sample 530461 | NCBI WGS metagenome assembly CEPZ01 (sample SAMEA2620106, study PRJEB7988) | marine metagenome | isolation source: saline water (ENVO:00002010), including | reverse complement strand
CTACTAGTGATAAAATGCAGAAAAGAATAAAAAGTTTAGCAGATTTTTATACAAAGAACAAGACGATTCATTAATTGGGGTAGCTGGTATCTTTTCGTCCTACATAGACATTATACCATAAATCCTAGAATTGTCAAGTCTTTTTGAAAAAAAAATGGAGAAATAATATAATGACATATCAATATCAAGAAGTCAAAAAAACTGACCCACGAAAACAAGCTAATCAACAGGACTTGTTTAAACAATATAATACTTTAAATCCAAAAAACGAAAGAATAAAGTATGATGTTAAAGGACAAGACATTACAGGAGATGATAAGGTAACTGGTTATGAACCAGGTGATACACCAGAGACCAGAGCTCGCCATAATAAAAGAATGGAAGAGTTGTATGGTATACATTCACCTAAACAAAAAACTACCAGAAGCAAAAGACTAAAGGAACATGAGCAAACGATTGCTGACCAATCAGATAATGTTGCTAAGGAGCATCAAAAAGATTCTGATAGAATGAAAAAGCAAAAGCAAGGTCTTACAGCTGTAGGTGATGTAGGGCTGTCTAAAAGATTGATTGCTGATCCTATACCTGGAACTAGCCGTGGACTTGCATCTCAAACTTTATTTCCAACTATAATTCATAGAGGAAGTTTACCTATTGCAGATAAATTAAATCCACCTTTAGTTGAACATTGTTATAAAATGCAAAGAGAGTGGAAAGACGAAAAGCAACCAAATCTATGCCGTTCTGTTAAAAATGGTTGGCAAAGTAAACCAGATATACATAATTTACCTGAATTACAAGATTTTAATGCTGTTATTAGGGATGCTATTTCTTGGGTTTATAAACAAATACAAGTGCCTACTGACACATATGGTTTTGTTTTAGATACAGTATGGTATAATATAACCCCAACAGGAGGGCATAATGAAAATCATGTTCATCCAGGTTCATTTATTTCAGGCTGTTATTATATAAAAAAACCACCACTTGCAGGTAATTTAGTTATATATGACCCTAGAAAAGGTTCACAATGTTCTAGAGAACCTGAGCATCTTGCTAGAGGTTCTACACAAGTAATAAAAGGACAAGAAGGTGATATTATCCTGTTTCCTGGATGGTTAGAACATTCAGTTGAACCAAATAGAGATAAAGAAGATAGAATATCAATTGCTTTTAATGCTAGTTGGAATTATTTGCCTGGACATGGATATATGGAAGATTTTATAGAGAATAAACAAAAACAAGCAGATAGAGAACAATATCAAAAGGCTAGAACTCTAACAAAATAAGATGGTAAAAAATGAGTTTGGTAGAAGAGAGAGAGAATTAATCAAAAAAATTTATAAAAAAACATTTGGTTATTTTACTCCACACTTTTACAGATTATTATTTATTGTAAGTCTTTTACTTTTATTTTTAATATGGTATAATAAAGCTTATCCATATACTGAAACTTTAAAAGGTGTAGAAGCTTTACCTAAAGTAGAAATAGAAGCAATACCAGGGGATACGAGCATCCAAGCATATTGTTCTACTGATGAAAATTGTAGAAAACAAAGATGGAATGATATAAAAGAATCATTTTTTAATGATAAAACTTTTATTGATGTAGATAATAAATCTTGGTTAATCACACCTACGAGAGCTCCCGATGCAACATTTGTCCCTATAACCTTTGGAACATATAGAAAAAATATTAAATTTGCTCATTTAGTTATTGATATGAATCCTGTTCCAGCAGGCTCTTGGTTCGATTTTAGAGATAGTCTTTTAACTAGTATAGATTTTTCTATAAGAGTTAGATTGGAATCTTATTCTAATATAAGAATAATTTTTGAAACTGATACACATTATTATCAAGTTACAAACTTTGTAAAGGCATCAGGAGGATGTGCTGCTCCACCATTAGGAGATATTGATAGTTTTTATAAAACAGCAGGAAAAATAAAAACAAGAATCAAAGATGATAGAATAACAGTTTCAGTATTGCATCCACAATTTAATGGATTACAAATGCACCCGGTTACAACAGAATTTATAGAACCATTTTATGTTCAAAAGGTAAGTGTTACAGCAAAATGTCAAGATAAACTTTGTAAACTTAATCATAATATTTTTGCTTTTCATGGCGATATTTCAACATCACAAAATCCAAGTTTTAGTTTTAAATTTGATGAATTGCTTTTTAAACATAAATCGGTTGATGCTTTGGATATTGAAGTAAGAGATACTGATGACAATGTTTATAAAAGAACAGAACAGATTTTATAATCTATTGACTTTTCTTCCAAATTTGTTTATAATAACTTATGGTAAGAAAATCAACAAAAAAACCCGAACATTATGTAGATAATAAATTATTTTTGGCAGCTATGATTGAGTTCAAAAGGTCAATTAACAAAGCTAAAAGAGAAAAGAAACCAAAACCAAGAGTTACCAATTATATAGGTGAATGTTTTTTAAAAATAGCAAATCACTTATCATATAGACCAAATTTTATTAATTACACATATAGAGATGATATGATAAATGATGGTATAGAAAATTGTTTACAATATCTAGAAAATTTCAATCCAAGAAAATCTAAAAATCCCTTTGCATATTTCACACAAATAATATATTATGCTTTTGTGAGAAGAATACAAAAAGAGAAAAAACAATCATTAATAAAAAATAAATTAATACACGAATCTGGTTTAGCAACTTTAGCACAACAAACTATGGATGATACTCAATATAAAAATGAGTTAGTTGAGTTTTTAAAAAGAAATAGTTATGACAAATATGTTGAAGAGGAAGCTAAAACAGAAAAAGAAAAACAAAAAGCAAAAAAGAAAAAATAATGGCTTTTGATAATGCAAGAACAAGGTCTCTTTGTAAGACAATTACTTGGAGGGTGATTGCCAGTACCGACACTTTTTTAATTGCTTGGCTCTTAACAGGCACTCCTCTTATTGCTGGAGGTATTGCAGGACTAGAAGTTATCACTAAAACATTTTTATATTATTTCCACGAAAGACAATGGAATAAAGTAGGGTGGGGCAAACTACCAAATGAAAGAGCAACAGCATCTTGGTACCGAGCACTTTTTGGAACAGCTTATAGAATTAGAAGGAAACTAAATGGTGAGAAGAAAACTAACAGAAAAAGACCAACAAAGAATTGATTGGCTTAAAGCTGAACTTATTTCAAAAAGAAATGATGGATGGAATGAAGAAGCTTTTAGAAAAGAGCTTATAAATGATTATGGATTCTCTAAAAAATATGTAGAGAGTTTATGAAAATTGCTCTGCTAAATGATACCCATTTTGGGGCGAGGTCGGATAGTCCTATATTTAATGAGTATTTTTATAAGTTTTTAGAAACAAACTTTTTTCCTTATTTGAAACAGAATAATATTACAACACTTATTCATTTAGGTGATGTTGTGGACAGAAGGAAATTTGTTAATTTTAAAATTGCTCACGATATAAGAAATCGTTTTTTTAATAGATTGTGGAAAGAAAAGATTGATACACATATCATTTTAGGCAATCACGACACATATTATAAAAATACAAACTTAATAAATGCTATTGATGAATTATGCACCACTTATGATGGTAGACACGAACCATATATTTACACAAGACCTACTATAAAGACATTTAATGGCACGAAAATATTATTTTTACCTTGGATTGCACCTGATGTAGAGGACGAAACGAAAAAATTCTTAAAAACTGCTAGTGCTGATATTGTTATGGGGCACTTGGCTGTTGAAGGATTTGAGATGCATTCAGGTTATATTAACAAAGAAGGATTAAAAAAAGAACATTTAAGTAGATTTGAAAAGATTTTAAGTGGACATTTTCATAAAAAATCTGATGATGGCCAAATTTATTATTTAGGTTCTCCTTATGAGATGACTTGGAACGATTATAAGTGTCCAAAGGGATTTCATATTTTTGATACAAAAACAAGGGAACTTACAAGAATATCTAATCCTTTAAGAATATTCAAAAAGATAATATATGATGATACACAGGAAGAATATTCATCAAAAGATATAAAAGAATATAATAATTGTTTTATTAAGATAATTGTTGCAAATAAAACAAATGCAACTATATTTGATAAATTTGTTGATAGATTATATAAAGAGATAACAACACACGAAATTAATATAATAGAAGATTATTCTGAAATAAAAGAATCAATTAAACAAGACTTACTTGCTGAAGCAGGTGAAGATACTATGACATTTTTAAACAAATATATTGAACAACTAAATGTTTCAGTAGATAAAGAAAAATTAAAAAAACTATTGCAAGTTTTATATAGTGAAGCTAATGATAGTATTTAAGAAAATAAAATGGAAAAACTTTTTATCAACTGGCAATCAATTTATTAATATTGATTTAGATAAATCAGCAAGCACTTTAGTTATAGGTGAAAATGGTAGTGGGAAATCAACACTTTTGGATGCTTTATGTTTTGTTTTGTTTAATCGACCCTTTAGATATATTAAGAAAGAACAGATTGTAAATTCGATTAATGAAAAAGATTGTGTTGTTGAAGTTATTTTTTCAGTTGGCAAAAAAGATTTTAAAATTATAAGGGGAATAAAACCTAATTTTTTTGAAATATATTGTGATGATATTCTTTTAAATCAAGATGCTTCAAATGTAGATTATCAGAAACATTTAGAACAGAATATTTTAAAATTAAATTATCGTTCTTTTGTTCAAGTTGTTATTTTAGGCTCATCAAGTTATGAACCTTTTATGAGATTAAGAGCAAGATATAGAAGAGAAGTTGTAGAAGAAATATTAGACATTAAAGTTTTTACTCAAATGGCTTTATTATTAAGAGTCAAAAATCAAGAATTAACAAGAAATGTTCAAGAAATAAAACACAAATGTGATTTATTAGATGAAAAATATAATTTAGAAAAGAAACACTTTGAAACAATAAAGAATAAAAATGAAAATATTTTATCAGATAAAGAACATTTGTTAAAACAAAATGAGGAAGATATTGAAAAATATAATGCTAAATTATCAGAAATAGATAAAGAGTTGGGTTATTTAAAAACAAGCATTTCAGATAAAACTGAAGTAAATGAAAAAGTTAATAAGTTACAAATATTAGAGGCTAAATTAGAAACAAATATTTTAAATCATAAAACTAGTTTACAAACATTACAAGAGAGTGATATATGTCCTACTTGTGGTCAAGATATAAAACAAGATGTTAGAGAAATTAAAATATCAGAAAGAAATGCTAAAATATTAAAATTAGAAACAGGATTAAAAGATTTAATTAGTGAAACATTAAAAGCAGAACATAGAGTTAATGCTATTGGTTCTGTTTCAGAAAAAATATCTGATTTAGAATTAAATATAGCAAAAATAAATACCTCAATAGATGAAATAAATCGTTTTAGTAATAAAGTGAAAATAGAAATAGATGAAATTAAAACAAATGGAGTATCATCAACAGATGTTTATACAAGTTTAGATAAATTAAAACAAGATTTAGAAGATACAAAAATACAAAGAGATAAGATTGTGGAAGAAAAAGCAATAGTAGATATTGCTAGGGAAATTGTTAATGACACAGGTGCTAAAACAAAAATTATTGAGAAATATTTACCTATTATGAATCAGTTAATAAATGAATATTTACAAAATATGGATTTCTTTATTAACTTTGAATTAAATGATGAATTTATTGAAACAATAAAATCAAGATATAGAGATGATTTTAGTTATAATAACTTTAGTGAAGGTGAAAAAATGAGAATTGATTTAGCATTATTATTTACTTGGAGGGCTGTTGCTAAATTAAAAAATAGCACTAATACAAATATTTTAATATTAGATGAAATTTTTGATTCTAGTTTAGATGGCGAAGGAACAGATGCTTTCTTTAAAATTTTAAATAGAAATTTACAGAATGAAAATACCTTTATTATTTCTCATAAAGGTGATATACTATTTGATAAGTTTACAAATATAATTAAATTTCAGAAACATAAGAATTTTGCAAGATTAGTATGACAACAATAAAAGAACAATATACAAGATATCCATATTTAAGTTATGATGTAGTAGATGATGAATTTGCCCCTAATGCTATAAAGTTACACGAACCATTTTTAACTAAAAAAGAAATAAATCATTATATTAAAAAGGATATTAATGATATTTTATCAGTTGGTTTTGGTGGGGGAGCAGAAGTAATAAAATTAGCATTAGAATTTCCAGATGCAAGGATTACAGCTATAGAAATAAGTAAATTTTCTTGTGCTATTCTTAAAAAAAGATTAAAAAAGTATAATATAGACAATGTTGATATTCAATTAAAATCTCTTTATAAAGTAAAAGGTTCTTATGATTTTATAACTTGTGCTGGAGTATTACATCATTTACAAAATCCTGATAAAGGATTGAATAAATTAAAGAGTGTTTTAAAAGATGATGGTGGAATATTACTTATGTTATATGGTAAAGTAGGAAGAACAGCAGTATATCAAATGCAAGAATTAATGAGAACGGTTAATTATCCAGGAAATAAGGATTTTCCTGAACAAATAGAAAGATTTAAAAAAATTTTTAAAAAATTACCTAGAACAAATTGGTTAAAAAGAAGTGAAATGTTAATTGCAGATTATAAAGTAAATGATGCTGGTATTGTTGATGAATTTTTAAATGTTCAAGATGAAGCTTATACAATAACAGATTTTCATAATTTTGTTAATAAAGTAGGATTTAAAGTTTTAGAGTATTCAGAAGAATTTAGAAAAAAATATTATCACGATATAGGCATTAAATTAGATAAGTCAATATCAGAAGTTGATAAACAATATATTAATGAATTATTTTTTGGAGATATAACAAAACACACAGCATATATAATTAAAGATGGAAATATTTAAATTAATACCACCACAAGACCCTAGAGTTTTAACTGCTATTGCACCTTTTAGTGATGACATGTTAAAAGATACTGATATAAAAGATAGAAAAGATTTATCAGATAAAATGTTTAAGACTATGAATAAGTATAGTGGTCTTGGATTATCAGCAAATCAATGTGGATTACCCTTCCGTATGTTCGTTATGGGCGATAATTTATTATTAGAGAATCGTAGAAAAATAACAGCATTTAATCCTAAAATTATTGAAAAATTACCAACTGATTTAAGATATAAAGAACAGGTATTAATGAAAGAAGGATGTCTAACTTTTCCTTTTTTATTTCTAAATATTAATAGACCAAGAATTATTGAAGTAGAATATGAGGATATAGAAGGCAAACTAATTAAAGAAGATTTAGATGCTATGTTTTCTAGAATATTTCAACATGAGTATGACCATATGCAGGGCATAGTTTTTACTGATAGAGTTAGTAAACTAAAGTTAGATATGGCTAAAAAGAAACAAATGAAAATGATAAAAGAATATGCAAAAAAGGTGGGAAATCATTTAACAACAAGTGGAGCAAAGTCATAGGACCGTTCCTGACCTGGTTTTTAATAATGTGGTGTATAATATACCCTATGATTTAAACATAAAATGGAAATACCAGTATTAAAAAGAATAAACATAGAACCATATACTAATTATGATGCTTTAAAGGAAATTGCAAGACATTTAGACACAATTGAATTTAGAAAAGTAAAAACTAGATATGGGGGAGACCACTGGAGTGCTGTATCTTATTACGGATATGGTAATGATCCCTGGGATATTTTAAAACCAGGAGTTTTAAAAAGTGGAATTTCTGAGGATGCTGTATTGCAACATACAACATTAAAGGAAGAAGAGGTTATGGAGCCTATTGAAGAAATATTAAAAAAAATACCTGCTAAATTTGATAGAGTTAGATTTATGTTTCTAAAAGCAGGAACAGTAGTAGGCAAACATACCGATAAAGTGGATAAAGATATAGGACTTGAATTAGGTAAAATTATCAGATTACATGTTCCTATAAGAACACATAGTGAAGTTAAATTTAATGTGTGGAATGGAAAAACTAAAGAAACACTTATAATGGTAGAAGGACAATATTATTACATAGATGCTACAAAATCACATTCTGTTGAAAATAATAGTGATGTAGATAGAATACATTTAGTTGCGGATTGTCATTGTGATGATACATTAAAAAATTTAGTTATAAATGATTCTTCTTTTTAAATGATACATGCTGAAGACAAAGATTTTGATGCTATTATTAGTATTGTAAAAAAACATAAAGAATGGCTTGGACACATAAGACACGACTATGTTAGGCAAATGATTATGAACAATGCTAAAGAATTTAATTTTACATCAACTTTGTCTTCAAAAAATGAATGTAATAATTTATTAATATTTGAAAAAGATGTTATATTAACTTATAATGTGTATAAAATGAATCGTAAAATTGGAACAGCATCAGTAAAAAAAGGTGATTGCATTTTACATCAAATTTGTGCTAAAAATAGAGATGGTTCAGCAAGTGATGTATTACAAAGATTTTTTAAGTATATTAATAGGAAAGTTTATTGCACCGTAAGAGAGAGTAATACCAGAGCTATTGACTTTTATAAAAAAAATGATATGATAGAGGTGGGTAAAACATCTTGGAAGAATAATACAATACCAGGAAAAGTATTTTTATATAAAAAATATGTTTAGTATTAATAATTTTAATTCTCCACCATTTGATTCTAATCCTATTGGATGTAAAACATCAAAACATAAACAATTAAAATATCGTGTAAAAATATTACAAGAAAAAGGATATTCTTATAGAAAAATTTCTAAAAAATTAGGCTGCTCTATTGGTACGATTAGTTATCATAATAGCCCTTATTATTCGCTTGTGATAAGAGTTAGAGATTTTATTATTAATAAAAGTGCTACTTTTAATCCTAATTTGAGAAGTCAAAAAAAAAAGATTTATGATGTTTCAATAGGGTTGAGAGGAAAGGCCAGAAGTTTTATGTATGGCAATAAATCACAAAGAAATAAAATAAGAGAAGGAAAAATGGAAAAAATAAATAAACCAAATTATACACCACTTGATTTTTTAAAACATAGATGGCCAAAATTTGAGTATAAAGATGTTAGAAGTGGAATTATGCCTCAAGCTGTTAATCAAAGGACTAAAGAATTGGATTTTTACTCAAATGGTGAACCAATTTTATATCCATATATAAGATGTTATTATTCTGATAAGATAGTGAATAGTGTAGAAAACACTCATCTTGACCATTTGGATGGAGATAATACAAATAATGCTATAGAAAATGGTGTTTTTTGTTTACCTGAATATAATCAAATGAAGAGTAATAGTACCTTACTTGAATTGAAAGAAATGTGTTTAAGATTTTTAAAGACAACAAAAAAGTATGAGTTAAATGCGACTACTTAAAGAAAAGTCCAAAGCAACACTAGATGTTGATATTCTTAATTCTGATAGATTAACTAGAAAAGGCAATCTTAAAAGTGCTCCTGTAGCAGATGAAAAAGAATTGCAAGCAAATATAGATTTAGTTTTTAATTATTGGAAAAAAAGAGGATTTCCTTATTATCCGACAGATAGGCAGTGGAGAGATAAAGAATTTGAAAAATTACAAAATACTGATATTTCTTCAATTATAAAAGACGATATAATAACATCAAATATTTTAGGTTCATCATTAGCATTTTCCTTTATGCCACATCATTTTAAAATTAGATGTGGTAAAATGAGAACACCTATGGAAATATATAATAATGAGGAACATTTTAAAAAAGGTATAAAAAAGTTATTAACAGGTAGTTTTTTTCCTAAACAATCTGTTGATGATTTAATGCCTATATCAAGTAATTTATTTGGTGAAACAACAGAAACTACACCAGAAAAGAAGTTTAGGTCAGAAAGTATAATGAGAGCATTATTGAGGAGATATACAGGAACTCAATGTGTTTCTAATTTTAGACCCACAGCAGCTGCAGCTTTATATAAAAAATTCTGTAAAACAGGAGATACCGTGTGGGATATGTCAATGGGATATGGTGGAAGATTATTAGGTGCAATATTAGCAAAAGTTAATTATATAGGAACTGACCCTTGTAGTGATACATATAATGGATTAGTTGAATTAAGAAAACAATATGGGAATTTCAATAACAAATATAAACTATTAAAACAAGGTAGTGAATCATTTTTATTAGACCAACCAATTCTTGATTTTGCATTTACATCCCCTCCTTATTTTGATTGGGAACAATATGATGATGATGAAAGTCAATCATATTTGAAGTGGAGCCATTTACAAGATTGGAAATTAGGGTTTTTATTTGTAACACTTAATAATGCTTATAGAGGTTTAAAACAAGGAAAGTATTGTGCTATAAATGTTGCAAATACAAAACATTACCCTACTTTTGAGGATGATACAAGAGAATGTGCTGAAAAGGTTGGGTTTACTTGGGTTAAGACATATAAGTTACAACTATCAAGTCAAGAACAAGGTTCAAAGTGGGAACCTGTTTTTTTATTTCAAAAGAGGAATAATGGTTAAACCAATAAAAAGAGCAAGATATAAAGCAATAGCAGAATGTATTGTTAGTGGACAAGTGCCATCTAATGATATTGTATGGTATTTTAATGATGAAAAGTTCTATAAATGGTATACAAAAAATTATAGAAAGGAACCAGAGGATGAATAGTAGAGAACAAGATGAAAAGATAAGAAAAGAACTTTATGAAATTCAGTCAGAATTAGCAGATTTATACAAAGAATTATCTGTTGTAGTTGATAGATTAAAAAAACTATATAACACATATCAACATATAGGTAGAAATTATGAGAGAGATATGAATGGAGATGATTTTATCGGAAATTATCATCCTTACCCGGAGGAAGCACCTCCAACTTGGAGAGCTGCATATTTTCAGAATAAGTTATTACAAAAACCAAAGAAAAAAAGTTTTTTATGGAGACTATTACCGTGGTAAAAATAACCCCTAAAAGAATCGAAAAATCTTTAAAAGATATTACTGAAATTAAAAAGCGCTTGACTAAAATTTCTAGTAAAATTTTTGATTTAGAAAAAAGACTAAATGAAACCGAATCACTTACTTTGAGAAATTATAAGCATCCTTTAGACAAAAAATAAAAAATTCAGTAAATTCAAAGACTTACCATTTTTTTACTAAATTCAGTAAAATCAATGGGTTAATCTCCATTTTTTCCTTGATAAAATGCTGTAGTTTGATAGCATAGTAGTAGAGTTATGGTTACATTTAAAAACAATTCTAAAAATTCAGAAAAAAAATCAAATTTAGCGAAACTTCTTGCTACAGAAAATCTTGATGTTCAATTTAGAAGAGCAAAAACTGCTTCTTTTAATATGGAAGATAGAATTCTAACAATTCCTATTTACAAAGAAGAATTAGATAAAGATGCTCTTGATATGTTTATTGCTCACGAGTGCTCTCACGCCATAAACACTCCTGTATCGGGATGGGAAAAGGCTTCAAAAACTAAAATTCCTTTAGATATTTTTAACATTGTTGAGGATGCAAGAATTGATAAAATGATAAAAAACAAATATCCAGGTATTGTCAATAATTATAGAAATGGTGCTAAATGGTTGTGGAAAAATAATTTCTTTAAAAATAAAGGTAAAAAATTTAATGATTATAATATAGTTGATAAATTTAACTTATATTTTAAAACTAATGAACTTGATAA
>CEPZ01088391.1_pt1 | contig 11722 bp, 15 predicted proteins | sample 530461 | NCBI WGS metagenome assembly CEPZ01 (sample SAMEA2620106, study PRJEB7988) | marine metagenome | isolation source: saline water (ENVO:00002010), including | reverse complement strand
TGTTAGCACCTCCTAGATCAATGCGTTGGATGTACCGCAAAATGATGCAGGGTATACGGTACATGGGGAGGCAGGCTAAACGGTTCGTTTTGGCATGTCTCCGTTCGCCTAGAGCCACATATTACAAGGTGGTTAGTGGTCGGAATTGGTTATTAGCAAAGGTCGAATATCTGCAAAGTGAAAGCCAACGGTGGAGAACGGCTTTTTCAATAGCCAAACTTCCGTATACATTTCTCACCAAGTTGGGCTTCAGTCCGATGCAAGCAGGGAGTTTCCTGATTGCAGGATCAGTGGCAACAACAGGCGTCGTAACAGCAGAAGTTCTGGAAGGTCGCAGTTTCGCCAACGGCGATAGCGGTGTGTATACGGCTCCCTCTGATACGCCTATTGAATGGTCAGATTCAGATAATACGTTGAGAATTGACCTAGGGTCTACTCCTGTAGGCGAGATAATTATTGAAGACGTAACGGTTGGAACGGCATATGCTAACTCTGCACTACCGCAAGGTGAGTCAAACCCTGTTCTTCTTTCTGGAATTATTGACTCAGAAGGTTTTACTGGTACATATCTGGAGGTCGGGCATCTCATTATAGACAGATGGCGGTGTACGCAACTTCAATTGAGCAACATTGAAGCTCACACGCTGAACGTGAAATATAACGCCAGTGACGGGCAGAGTATAGCACCAACTCCGGGTACGCCAAGGGCGATCGGGATCGGTGGAGGAAATCGGGCTAAGAATATGATTACATCTGGCGGCTACTACGACCAGATAAAAATCACATCGCCGACCTCAGCCACTAATGGCAAGGTCGATAAGATGACACTCAAGAATCTTTACACGAAGGGCGGTGCGTGTAAACTTGACCGATTGAAAGTCGGGATCCTCGACGTAGTATTCAATGAAATCGGGGCAGGAGATGGCTTTGCCGCGAAAGATTTTTCAATAGCAAATACAGTAACGTACAGCAACTTTACAAACACTGACAACATAGAACTGTCGATATCTCCTCCGTAATGCTATAATCATTTTTGCTTCGGTTCACCTCCCGAAGTAAAGCCCCTTTCGGTAAAGGGCGAGATAGTTTTGGGTATCCTCCTTTTCTATTTCGCCCTTTTTTTATTCCCAAGAACAGCAATCTACTAGATTCCGTTGTAAATGTGTTGTAAATAATGAAAGTTTATTATACTATGTAATCAATAAATTATAAGGAGGATGCCTAATGAATGATACACATGATTATGAGATGTTTGATGATAGGGAACCTGACGACACGATTTATTTCGCCTTTGAAGATGCCTCTGGAACAGAAGTTATTGTTGGTATGAATGACGTCACTTTGAATGTATCAGATGAAATCTTGGCTAGTTGCTTCGCATAACCAAAACTAAAAGAGGAGAACCAAATGAGAAAAACAGATGTAAGGGTATATGAAGAACCATTATCAGATAGAAAGTTCTCTTGGGATTGCCAACAAGACCTCACATGGGAACAATTTGAACGGTATTGTGACGATAAGTTCGGTTTAGATAAGGTTGGGGTTTCAGACATACGTTGGGAGTTAGAGATTGGTTGGGCAAAGTTCTTACTCGGTCGATTGACTGACTTTCCACGAGACGAGCCAGTTGAGGTACTTGGTGAACCTCAACATGAAGTACATGTCCATCTGGCAGTTTGCGAATGTTCCGATTGTGCTGTACAAGAGGATATCCCCTCACTGATGGCACTAGATTCCTAGATTATAAAAAACGAAAGGGAGGATACGATGACAACTCAAATAATCACTCACAAATGCGGACATGAATCAGAAAAGGAAATAGTTGGAGCTTATGGGCAGGAACTGAAGCGAGAAAGTGCAATCGCCAAACGAGTCAACTTTCACGCGAACCGCGATTGCTTCGATTGCTTCAAGGCAAATAGTTCTAAAAACGACCTACAGATTATAGCTGAGTACCCTATCCTACTTGCAGACCTAGAAGGTTCAGAAAAGCAAGTCAACTGGGCAAATAGCATAAGGGTTCGCAAGATGGCAAAAATAATAGCCTATCAGAAAGAACTCCCCACACTCAACGGCGAGCTTATACTATCTGAATATGTATTCAGCTTAGCTGATCTCACCTCTGCTAAATTCTGGATTGATACCAGAGATTCACACGAGTCATTCTTCTTCGGTTTGAACGAAGATAATATGGTACATCAGATCGATATCTGGAGTGCGAAAGATCGAGACGTGATAACAGTAGATGCCAGACTTAGAATGGATGGCAGTAGATTACTTCTCGGACTCAGAGGTTTTACCAGAAACGTAGGTTTCGAGGTGACGTACAACAGCAACCATCGAGGAGATTGGTGGAACAAATCGGTCGGAGGAACTAAGTGGCACGAGAGAGAGGTTATCTAGGTGAGTGACACCGCCTTCGGGCGGTGGTAAACCGCAAGCGAGGTCACAAGCCCTCGCAAACAAAAACGGTTTAGAAAGGAGGATAAAATGCCAAATCAGAGGATCAGGAAGGATGCTTTGGAAGTGTTGATTGGACAGATGGGAAAAGGCATTGATGAATGGAAGGCGTGGTGCATGGAGTGCGGTGCGAGAGGTAAATCCATCAAACGCATGAAGAACAGAGCAGGGTATACCTTCTTCCAGTGTGGACAATGTGACAGTTTCGATATATGGGACGACTAAATTTTTATTATAAAAGGAGAATATTATGGCACACGGAATTGAAGAAACAGATGGCATGATGTACGTAGGGGAAGCCCCTTGGCACAGATTGGGAGTGGAATTGGACAATCCTGCCACAGCCCAAGAAGCAATCATAGCGGCGAACATGGATTGGGAGGTAGCAAAAGAACCTGTCTATGTTTATGAAAACGGAACGTACGTTGAGATACCAAGCAAAAAGGCAATCGTACGCCAAGATACACGGCGCATATTCAATGTACTATCAGACAGTTATACGCCACTTCAAAATGCCGATGCGTTCGGTTTCATGGATGAAATTGTCGGAACTCAAGAAGGCAAATATGAGACATGCGGAACGCTAGACAATGGGCGACTTTTTTGGTTGCTCATAAAACTACCAAAAGATGACCTCAGCCCTGTACCTGATGACAAGGTAGACAGTTATATTTTGCTTGCTAGTTCGCACGACGGAACGATGGCTGTAAAGGTATTTCCAACTCCGATACGAGTCGTTTGTGGAAATACCTTGGCGATGGCTTTCAGCCGAATGCAAAACGGATTCTATGCTAGACATACAGCCACAATACAGTCCAAAGTATCTGAGGCTCGGCGTGTACTGAACTTGACCGATTACTTTTATGACAACACCAGACGAGCAATCGACCAACTAGTACACAAGCGAATGACTGAGGGTGAGATGGTAGATATCTTCAAGCAGGTATATGACATAGTAGACAAAGTTGATTCTGACAAGAAACTTGATCAAAGAAAACAAAATGCTTTAGATGAAACCGTATCCCTTTTGTACCACCCAACTAACATGCACGGAGGCATACAAGGAACTGCATACCAAGCCTTCAATGCGTTGACATACTACCAAGACCACATGCGTACCTTTAGAGGGCAGGATAAGCAAGATCAGGAATGGTTAGACAGTAAAAGATTAGAATCCTCATGGATGGGAGGCGGTAAACGGATCCGAGATAAAGCCACTGCATTACTGCTACCCGATTTCGCATCATCTGGAGTCTAATCTCCCTTTTACTGGGGCGGTTCGTGAGCCGCCCCAGTATCGTATTGTAATGAGGTTGTAAAACGTGATAAAGTGTCTATATTACAGATGAAAGGAGGGAATATGTCCAAAACTAACAGGCATGAGACTAGATTGGCTTGCAGTACATCCACCAGAATGTTGCTGAAAGAGAATCTCGCTGACGGTGAGACTTACGATACTTTGATTAGAAGATTGTTATTGTCTGCTAGTCGCACTAGATCGTTATTGCGTATTGAAGATTTCACAGAACAAGAACAGAACTGGATTCGCAACGAAAACGATCTACCTGATGAGATAGAGCAAGCCATGAAAGTCGTCAAAAGTTACATTGCGACACCAAGATAAGTCTAACAATACCGAAAGGACAGGCATATGACACAGCAAAACTTGAACAAAATAGCAAACTACCAAATTATGCAAATTGAATTCGCAAGGGAAGGAACTGATCGAAACGGAAGGGCGTGGCAAAAGTTCAACGTCTCAGGTTGGGATATGGATTCTGGAGAAGAACAGAAATTCCAGATATTCGGAAACCTGAGAGAAAAACTAACAGAAGGGTCTGTTTATGAAATACTGCACGATGATCCGAAACCGAACCGAGACGGCGATGGATTTTATGACGCCGATATCAAGAAAGTAACTCCTGTCGGTAGTCAGCAAATACCACAACCATCGGCAAGACCTACAACACCGCCTCCTCCAACGCCACAACCTGCATCTACACAGACTCCATCAGCATCATCCAAACCGACAAAAGTTGACCTAAGCAATCGTTTCTTTCAGTACAACACTCACGCAAGGACTGCTCATATGCAGGCGACCGAACGTGTTCGGCTCAAAGTACAATTACTGCTAGAAGGAAAACTGTTCGACGAAAATTCACAGCCATTTGAGGCTGTAAGTGAGTCAACGTTGAATCAGTGGTACGTATCAGAGGTAGATAACTACTGGAGTCAAGTTATCAACCAATTATCTATCGACACAGCAAGCCATTTCTTTGCTTGGGAAGAACCTGATGCCTAAAGTTACGATAGATAAAAAGCACAGATATCATGTTGAGGGCATAAAAGACTCCATGCCCTCAACATCTGCTATCGCAAAATTAGTCTCTGGGGATATAGGAGACGGATTGCTTATCTGGGCGTCACGTTTAGCTTTGAAATATAACGATGCGTTCGGATTTAGGCGTGACGATTCTGCTGAGATTGGCACGTTCTCCCATGCAGAAATCCATTCATACATCCAAACAGGGGAAAAGCCAGTAGATGCGTCCTCCGTGTTTTGGGGATGGTATGCGGCATTGAATGAAACCGTGTCAGATTGGATAGCATCTGAGCATATGCTGTACCACCCAACTAAGCTATACGGAGGTACAGTTGATGCGATAGGAGTACAGGACGGAAAAGTCACTTTGTTCGATTGGAAAACGAGAGACCAGAAGTTTGCGGACGGTGAGATTTGGCATTTTGACAAAAACGGCAAACCTCACCGAAAGGATCCGAGGAAACTCAAGGACGTAGCACAGCTTGGCGGTTATTATGCGGCTCTGATAAATGATGAATCTGTTCCGACTCCGACTGTAGGGAAAATCACGTACATTTATCGAGACACAGGCGTAGTGGAGTTCGATGAGGTGAATTTATGGCAGGCTAAGAGATTATTCGAGGCAAGCTATAATCTGTATAAAACGATACATATAAAGGGAGGATATTACAGTGGAAAACCTACCGAAGATTGAACCCTGCACTTATTGCGGTCATCCTGAATGCGGTGGATGGCGACCCTATGACAGCGCACATCTACCACGTTACTGCATGGCTTGTTGGAATGACTCACAACTGGCACAGCAAACAGTTACTTTAGAAAAACAAACGGATGCGATGGTCGAAGCAAACCGACTGCAAGCTATTGCACTTAGTGAGGGGCGGTTATACGAACCGCCCCCTCCACCTAAACCGCAATACAGACCTGACCCTGCACCGCAACCTAAACTTCCAAAGATCGTAAGGACAGCATGATGGAAATAGTACGAGAATATGGCAAATTTACTTGTTTAGATTTAGACCGTGGCATAAAGATTATTATTCAGCAAATATCAGGCAAGGGATACACAAAAGAAGCCCTATTGAGAGTTGAGGCTAAGAATGATTTCGGAGAATACGTTGTTATAGAGGAAGGGCGCAACAACATCTCCAGTGTGCAGTCTAGGGATAACTTTGCTGACCGAATCGAGAGGCGTGTGCGTGGTAATGAACGCAAGGGCGATGAGGGTATGCAACACATTTTCGGCATAAATAGCCCTCTGATTATAAACGATTGGCATAAAACCTTTAGGGATGCATGTCAGGGAGCTTTGAAAAAGCACTATCAGGGAAAACCGCCAAAGAACCTGTATGAGGATAGCACTGAAGATGATGATGTCTGGAGGATACCAGTGCTGTTATCTGAAGATACAAACTTCATATACGGCAATGCAGGGAGCGGTAAATCCTACCTCAGCATAATCTGCGGTCAAGCCATACAGCACGGAGTGTCCGTATGCGATTTGCCAACAGTACAGGGTAATGTCCTATTTATTGATTACGAAACTAACCACAAGAAGATGCGTAGGAGATTCCGTAGGGTCGATAAAGGGTTAGATGTCTATGGCGATCATATGCTGTATATAGAAGCCGAGGCTCCACTGTCAAGCATGGTTGATGCTGTGCAAGATTTGATAATTGCACATTCGATAGATTTCATCATTGTCGATTCGTTTGCTCGTGCGGTAGGTAGCAAGATCACTGAGGAAGAAAACGTTATACAGTTTTTCAATACACTAAAAGAACTGGATTTACCTTGCCTCATCGTGCATCACACGAACAAAGCAGACGAGTATTACGGAAATACGTTCATACGTGCATACGCTCGCAATCTTTGGAGATTGCGAAGTGTTCATGTTGACGGTGAACAGGCTTTATCAATACAACTAGAGCAGGAAAAGGAAAATGACGGACCGTCTCAAGGCACGTTGGGCTTTTTGTTGAGATTTGAAGGAGACGAATACGACCCTGACTCAGTTACGCTTTCATTACAGGATCCTAACTCGATACCAGAACATAGGAAATATAACGCAAAAGGCTTGATCGAAGTGCTGAGTGTTTACCTAGAGGAAACACCTTTCCACAAAATGGAGTTAGGCGATAATAACGACGAACTTATCAAAAACATAGGGCTGAAAAGAGGCAGGAAACCTGACGACAGTAAAATTGAAACACTGAGGACGTATATTTGGGATTTATCAAGAGAGGTAGACATCAAACTGAAAAAATACAAACGGCTGAATGAGTTGATGCACTTAGATTACGATCCCGAAACAGGCAAACCGAAATATCTGTGTTTGAATACGACACTTGGAAATACTCAACAAACTGAATTCGTTATACAGGAAAACGATGATTCTAAAGGGACGGTAAACATCGCATGAGACTAAAAAAACGTTATATCGGCATAGCTATGACCATTCTTGCAGGAATCGCCCTAACAGGGGCGAAATTATCACAGAAACGATCAAAAACGCACAAGGCGTACGTTACATGGTAAGAATACACATCCGACGCACAGAAATGCAGAAATAGTGCGTCTCCTGATGCGTAAAACGATGATTAGGCAGGGAGAAACGATGATAATGACGAATAAGAACATAACTGTCTTAGTTACTGGTGGAGCAGGCTTTATAGGGAGCCACTTGTGTACACGGCTAATAGACTCTGGCTATAACGTTATTTGCCTTGATAATCTTTCGACAGGCAGTTTGAGCAATATTGCTCACTTAGTGAAGCGTACACCTCAGTTTTACTTCCAAAGGGCAGATGTTGAGTATCTGCCCAGATTGTATCTTGAAACTGTTGCACAAAACGTAGATGCTGTGATCCATTTGGCGTCTTTAGCTAGTCCTGTTGCCTATATGACGTATCCGCTAGAGACGCTTTCTGTCGGTTCTCTCGGAACCAGAGCAACGCTCAATTTCGCATATAAGCATCAGGCACGTTATCTGTTGGCTAGTACGTCTGAAGTATACGGCGATCCTCTCGTCCATCCACAATCAGAAGAATATAACGGTAACGTAAACCCTATAGGCGTACGTTCTGTATATGACGAGAGTAAACGGTTTGCAGAATCCATAACTACGACCTATATGCGTTATCACGGACTCGATATCCGCATAGCACGCATTTTCAATACGTACGGTACTCATATGCAGGTAAATGACGGTAGGGTTATTTCTAATTTCATAAATCAAGCCATTACTGGCGAACCTATAACGGTATATGGTGACGGAACCCAGACACGTAGTTTCTGTTATGTGAGCGATACTGTAGACGCCCTTATGCGTCTACTCAACAAGGAAAGTTCTGACCTACCTCCAGAAATACGTTTATCGGATCCTATCAATATTGGAAACCCTATAGAACAGCAAATTATCGAAATTGCTAATACTGTAAAAACGATCACCAATAGTAACAGTCCTATACAGTACAAACCGTTGCCAAGTGACGATCCGAAAAAACGTCAGCCTGATATAACGAAAGCAAAAAAGATACTGGAATGGGAGCCGAGAGTGAGTTTGGAGGAAGGAATTGTGCGGACTTATCAATATTTCAAAGATTTGTAAAGGAGGACACGATGCCAGAACTGGGAGAAATACGACTATCTAAAGATATTGGTAGAAACGGTCATTATTACGTCAAATGGTCAGAATGTCAGGACTGCAAAAAACAGTACTGGAAAAGAACGACTAAAAATAACAGTTCTTTTACGGCACGCCAAGATGCCGTTAGATGCAAGGATTGCAACGTTCTAAGACAGAAAGGCTATATGCACCACCTAATGGAGGACAAGATAACCGATAAAGACTATATCTGGTAAGTTTGTTGTGTTGTGTTGTAGTTGTGGTCTATAAGACCACACTACAACAACACAACTACAACAAAGTACAACATACCGAAAGGAGCTAATAATGCCATCTAATAAAACGGCTAGATCGAGAGGTAACAAAGCAGAAGCATTACTGCAACAACGTCTTACTGATTGCGGCTATGAGACACGGAGAACGCACTTATCTGCGTTCCCTGATATCGTGGCATGGAATGATACGGACTTCCTTCTTATCGAAGTAAAATCACGCACCGTGGGGGCTAATGCCGTCAGTAAAATGTCAGTAATAAACAAGGCTCTCAGTGTGTTCAGGAGAAGCGCAAAAGACCTAAAAGTTGTGCATAACGATGCACATTTGCTATGCTATTTGTACATTAGTGGTCAATGGATAGCATACGAGAAAACAGATTCAGGCATGATCGAAGTACCAGTTATAGGCGTGGAGGCAACATAATGGCTAGGAAAACAGGGGCGAGCCGAAGGCAAACGCTGAAAGTTAGGGAGCGTCAACAGCAAGCCGTTGAGTTACGCAAGGCAGGAGCGACGACTAAACAGATCGCCAATCAGCTAGGATACGCATCGCCTGCAGGCGCATATAAGGCGATCATGCGAGAACTGGAGGCGACCGCTAATGCTCAGAGCGAAGGCACGGAAGCTGTGCGTCAGTTAGAGATACAGCGTCTCGACCAGATGCTGTTCCCGATATGGCAACAAGTTATATCGGGAGACGTACAGGCTATTACGACAGCTTTGCGTATACAGGAACGTCGAGCGAATCTGTTAGGGCTTGACGCACCGAAGCAGATAGAAGCAAGAGTTAGGGTGGACGTTATCAGTTGGAATCAAGCGATCAGAGACTTCCTTGATCTGTATAAAGAACTGCACGGTAACTCACCAGAAGCACCTGTGCTGATGGACAGATTAGACAAGCTCGGTCAAGAAAGATTCGCAGGGATAGTGACCTAGGGATCCCTGAAGCAAGCTCCCAGAAGGCTTCGCACTGGGAGCCTACTGATAGCCTACTAAAGCACGCTAGCCTACTAAAAGTGCGCTGTCAGTAGTCTGCCTACTGGAGCCTACTAAAAGCCTACTGGAGCGTACTAAAAAAACGAAAGCGAAACTGAACAGGTGAACGGTTACATCAACCGTGCGGCAAACGTGGCGAAAGCGTACGTCTCCGTGCGTCAGGAAGTCGGCTAGCTTACATCGCAGACGAGGTCGGTCGGGATGAACAACCTATATAATTTTAGTAGAAATAAGGAGGCAAGATGTTAGTACATATAATCGGCAAGGGAGTTGTTGGAGGAGCAACTGGAAGGGGCTTTGAACGGTACGGTGTTGAGGTTATTTATTCGGATGATATCGCAATGCATCATAGAATGGATGAAGCAGGAGCGCATTTTATATGCACTCCAGAAGATGCGGTATTGAGTGTTGCTGAGTTTCTGTTAGATGAAAAGATAAACGGTGATCTAATTATACGTTCAACTGTACCGCCGGGTACTACAATGGACTTAGCTTTAGAGTATGACAGAACGGTCTGGCACAATCCTGAGTTTCTGAGAGCTAGTTCCTCAGACGAAGATTTCCTAAATACAAAACAGACACTGATAGGATATGCTAGTCCTTGGCTAGAGAGTCCTGATGCTAGTGAGCTTGATTGGTTTTTAGCAACGTACAGAAAAATGCTAGTTGAGCCTGTGTTGTGCAGGTCAACTGAATCGGAATTTGCTAAGTTGGTAACTAATTCTTATCTCGCTACTCAGATTGGATTCTGGAACGAGATAAGCAGAATAGTTCACGGTTATAACGGCACTGATGAGGTAAGGGATGCTGAGTCGTTTTATGTGAACAGCCACAGCATTGCTAAATTAGTAACTCTTGATCCTAGGGTATCAACTTATGGAGCCGTCATGCACGGTAATCCGTACGGAGGCTACTGTTTACCGAAAGACATCAAGCAACTTATGAACGTTGTTCCTGATCGAATCAAAGGCGGTATTTTAGAAGCAGTAGATACTGCCAATTCAGCATATGAATTAGATTATAGATTACTGAGAGGAGATAACGATGCAGATTAAGAATCGTGTGAAGGAGCTAAGGTTAGTAAAGGCATCGGAAATAATTGCTAATCCTAAAAACTGGAGACAGCATCCGAAATCTCAGAGCAATGCTCTCAAGGGAATGCTATCTGAGATTGGATATGCAGATGCTTTAGTAGCTTACGAAACTTCAGAGGGTTTGATGCTTATTGACGGACATTTGAGAGCCGAAACGACGCCAGACATGGAAGTACCTGTGCTTGTGACCGACCTAAATGAACAGGAAGCTGACAAGTTGTTGGTTACACTTGACCCTTTGGGAGCGATGGCAAGGAGCGATAGGGGAGCATTGGATGAATTGTTAGGAAATATGACGCTCCAAGACCAACAAATGAAACAGATGCTTTCAAATATCAGGGCTAGGACTGAATTTGAGACTGAATATATTGATCCTAGAGAGCTTCATCCACATCCTCGCAACTATGTGAAGCATCCACAAGATCAGTTAGATCATCTTGTGGAAAGCATCCGTGAAAATGGATTATATCGCAACATAGTTGTAGCTCAGGACAACACCATTATAGCAGGACACGGTGTTGTAGAAGCATCGTTGCAAGTACCACTTGATTCAGTTGCCATTATTAGAATAGACGTAGATTCAGAGGATCCTAAGGCTTTGAAACTGTTGGCGAGTGATAATGAGATATCTCATTTAGGAGAAGTTGACGACAGGGCTTTGACTGAAATGCTACGTGAGATAAAGGAAACTACTCCGAACGGTTTGCTTGGCACTGGATATAACGATCAGATGTTAGCTAATTTGCTTATGGTTACGAGAACTCAAGACGAGATAAAGGACTTTGATACTGCGGCAGAGTGGGTCGGTATGCCAGACTTTGAAGGAGTGACTCAGGAAGATAGGTTGCAGATCACGATGTACTTCGAAGATGAAGTGGCGAGGGGTAGGTTCATGAGTCAAGTAAAAGGCACGATACCCAATTTTTCGCCTATCAAGAAATCTGAG
>CEPZ01067970.1_pt1 | contig 11758 bp, 5 predicted proteins | sample 530461 | NCBI WGS metagenome assembly CEPZ01 (sample SAMEA2620106, study PRJEB7988) | marine metagenome | isolation source: saline water (ENVO:00002010), including | reverse complement strand
GATATTCTGAGTTTGTGCTCCAATATACGACATTTATTTTTCCTTATGAGACATCTTCTAAAACTGATGCAATACAATCTATATTATTTGCAGATGTACACCATACCATTAATTTATCATGACTAGATGCACTAGTAGATTCCATCACTAATTTTTGACCTGAAATAACTTTCAATGCACCACCAACTGGAAGTGGGGCATTCCGAACAACCGATGCTAGATATAATTTCCTAACGGCTGGATTAGTCCCTGCTGATGAACATTGAATATATGTTGTTGCATCCCTAGTGAGTCCAGCTTTAAATTCGGTTAAACTGTCTACCGATGCAACATAGTAAATTTTTCCTGTTCCTTCTGCACCCCCTGTTAATCCGCCTGGTGCAGTTCCTGCTGATTGATTAAATCTGATTCTATCATTAACTGTTAATCCATGATTTCCAGAAGTTGTAAATACTGTATTGGTTGAACCATTCGTACCAGTAACCGTACTGATAGTCGTGTCTGAAGATGCACCCTTACTTTCATCCTCCATCAATACTGTAACATTTTGTCCAGCAGAAGAATTATTCGATACATCTATTTCAATCGCAATTGATTTTTTAGAATCGGGTACAGTATAAATTGTAGACGGTAAAGTTTCGTCTGAAGATACGTTGTTTATAACAGCGTTCTTAAAATTATTGGCCATTGTTTACTCCAAGTTCTATAGTATATTTAGTCATCCTAACGCAACTGCCATCGCCGCAGCAAACCCCTGAGTCGAACCATAATCTGAATTGGTATCGCCTGGACTTGCAAATTTTACAGAATAATTACTATTGCCACCTCCATCTGTTTGTGTTCCAAATACAACCTCATTATTGGTTGCATTTGCACTTGGTACGATTCTTGAAATGGATATCTTATCATTCAAATAGAATGACATAGTATCACTGGCTGTAATATCTGTTACGATGTTAGTTGTTACGGACCCGGCAGTGTATGTATTAGCACCACCTTGTAATGTTAAAGTTTCGGCATCTGAAGACTGCAAATACGATGTTTCTGTATCATAAGTTGTAATTTGAGCAGATAGTGCGAAACCCTTAAAGATTTCATTAATAGCTCCCACAACTGTAGATGCAGAAGTATTGAGTTGGTCACCTGCCGTGGTGACCGTAACATTCCCAATATCATCTACTATTCCATTAAAATTTACCCGAAAGTTTTCTAGGGTATTAGAGGCTTCGGTAGTTCTAGTTGCCATTAGTTTTATTTTCTAAAAGTTGACGAAGCATGTCTTTCATCTCCGACATTTCCTGTTTAATAATATTTATTTCATCTACAGTGTTGTCTAATTTTTGTTTAGATTTCACTCGTTTTTTATACGCCTGCATATATTTTGCATACTCATCATTATTGGAATTAATAATAGCTTTGCTATTAGAATCCCTATAAAGATTCTTATGATCTTCAACCTGTACTTTCTCACTCATAATGCAAGGGCGATAGTTCTAAAATCCTTAATCAAAGGTGGTTCCGTTGTTTTGGTTCCCCTCAATACTAATTTAATAGCAAATGCAATGAAACTGTCTAGACCCGAAACCTCATAAGTATTTTCCCTAAAATCTGTCTTCATTTTTGATTCATTTACAGTCTTATCAATAGTCATTGAAGTCCAATTCAAATCCTCAAATTGTGCAGTATCATCAGCTCTCAAAGTTTTATAATAAACATCAATTGATGCAGATGAATGTCTATACGCTTCAAAGATAGTCTTCAATGCAGTAGAAGAATTCTCTAATGGAACCTTTCTAGTTATATACACAGCAGAATTATTATCACCTTCAGGTGAAGTTGAAGGTGCATATTGGTCAGAAAATATTGTTTGAGTTGGAGTAGTAGTAGTAATAGCTGTACTAAAATGGTCTGATATAACACTAATACTATTCAGTCGATTTTGTACAGGCATAATACCTAATCTCTGAACATCAATAACTGGTGAAATATTTTCTGCATCTGTAGATAATGTACATAATGCATGAAACGATTTCGTCTGACTCATATTATTGGTTTCATTGACACCAGAAGCAATTAACTTAGGTTCTTCAAAAAATACATTCTGATTCGGTACAATATTATCTGCTGATGAAGTCGATAATAAATTAAAACTAGCTTCATCTCCTCCATCTGTGCCTCCAGTTGAACTTGAAGGACTTGTACCTGAAGTTGACCGAACCGATGTGATGATAGATGTGCCTGGAACTTCCATACTCTGAATTGTTAATTTGGCAGTATCCATCATATAATTTTCAGTTGCAATCATAGTAGTTCCACCATAAGACTTGGCGTCCTTAAAAGTGTCCGCCATTGCAGTAGTTCCTTTTCCTGTTAGGTCTACTACATAATGGTCAATACCAACTTCCTCCAAACTTGAAAACTCAACCATTGCTCCTAAATTAGTAAGGTCATAGGTAGTATTACCTGTAGTCAAATTGGCCGTTCCATTCCAATTACTAATTTGTACATAATTCTTAGACCTAGAATACATACCATGATTTGGATGTTTTACTAATACTTTCTTGGTGCCTGGGATTGTCGTAATAGGATTATTACCCAAAGTTCGTTCAGGGATTTCATCATTTTGAAAAGTCACTATACCATCAGAATTTGTTGTAAACGAAGCACGGTGGACATTAAATTTTAAATCTTCCATCTGAGCAGCAGTCCATGTTGATGCATTCTGTGATTTGAATAACACCCCAGCATAAGGTTGGTCTGATATTGTTCTAGACCCCCCAACTTCTACATCTCCCATATGAGATAACCATATCAAATAATCTTGAGTATTCGCCATAATGACAAAACAATACTCTATATCTTGCATAAGATAAACAGGAGAAGGAAATGTGAAAGTTGTTGATAGTGATGCATCATCACTGACTTGTACTTCACTAGGTTCTGCAACGGCTGTACCAAAAGGTAATATCGTTGTACTTGGATACCCATTAACCATCGTTCTAATTTGGCATTGACACGGTACTGTAGTTGATTTTGACTGAAAATAAACCTCAACCTTAGTCATAAACATCCCCCCTGCATCATCAACCAAGAAAGATTGAGCTAAAGGATCCCACCAACCTACTTGTCTATCAGATGGACGAGTACTACCTACTACTGGAATTTCACCTGAATTTGCATCCTCTGATGAAATCGATGCATTCTTTGTGGCTATAATAGTTTCCTGAATATTATCAAGAAGTCCCTTTGCATAATAAGTTGCTTCTCCTGCGGTTTGAGTATCCCCCTGAAGAGTTGCATTAGAATTATCTGAAGTCAAACGAAAAGTTCGTTCTCCGACTTTAAATGCAGGATTACCTGTAACATTGGGGTCAGGTAAAGAAAAGGTTCCTGCGGTTTTTCCTGTGGCTCCACTTATTAATGGGTCGCCCATTGAAGGAACTTTATAAACCACCGCTTCATCATTAGCTGCAGGCATCCCAGAACATCCTGTAAATGTGGTTCCCGTTTTGTTTGTATATGTAACAGTAGTTGCAACCCCAGCGGTACTATTCACAACAAAACCTCCAGAAGTAGAAAATACACTCGTTGATGTTACTGTTACTGTAGTGGCCCCAGCACTATGAGCACCATTTAACCCTGTCCACTTATTAACATATAGATAATTTGGTGTAATATATGCCGAGACATTTACATTATCAAAGAATGCAAAGAGTCTGGACTTAGGTTTAAATACTTGTCCTGTAAATGCAATATCTTTAGCACGACAATATGGTAAAATATCTGTACTGACTACCTTATCACCTTTAGATTCATAATCAATTTTAGGTGTGATGGTTGTACGAACTCCACTTCTAGTCTTGTATCCCGTATCACGAACCATAGTTCGTTCCATAAGTCTTCGGAAAGGAACAGTGGCTCTTGCGTTATCCCAATTTGTATCTCTCCAAATTTGAGATTCTCCTACTTGTTCTTCACCTGTCCAAAAAGTCTCCCATTCATTCCAGACAGTATTAATTGCACTCCCTCCATTTCTTGCAATAAAGGTATCATAATTTCCCATCTGATTTACAATCAAATTTGGAAGTCTATTTGTGTCCCTCCAAATATCTGATTCTGGATTTAACTCAATAGACCCAATCCACGCCATAACATTAAATGGATTGACATTTTCAATTCTAGAAGCATAAGGTTGAGTGATGGCAATCGCATGAGTATAAGGAAGAGAAAGTAAATCACCTGTCTTTTGATATCCAGCAGAAGTCCGTAACGCATCTGTAGAAACTGATTCATTAATACCTAACATTCTATGATAAAATTCTGGACGAAGCATTCCATTCGCCATATCCATAGAATTTTTATAGTCAGGATGTAATGCATCTCCTGTACCATGTCCAGTGAAATTGTCTACAATAAATCCATTCTTGAAACGGTCTAAACCATCTGCATCTTGCATCTGAAAGGATTGAGTATCCTTCTCCAAAAGATTAAGTTGTGTATAATATTCTAAATTTTCAACTCTTTTCTGAAGGCTTCCAATATCCTTCATGGTGAATCGTCTATTTTTTATTCGACCTGTTTGAACATCTAATGGTTCAAACGTGTATGGTGGAATAATAAACGATGCCATCTTTATTGCATCTGGTATTGATGAAGGCTTGTCTGGATTCTCAGCAGACGCCCCCTCAGATACTCTAAATTTTCCATCAGAGTCCAAAAACAATGTTGCGATTTTTGGTAGATAAAAATTAAATGATGTTATAAATGTATCATCTGTTTTGGGAACATCAACTAAAGAAGAACCTGTACTTTCAAAACTTCTCTTTGAAAAAATTAATGGTGAAATACTATTTACATCTAATTCGGCATCTGTCATCTGAGTAGTGCCAGAAGCATAAGGAATAGTAATTGTGTAATCTCCCACCCTTGGTCTAAAATCTATAGTATCCCTCAAATCATATTCTCCAGTAGGAGCTATGGTATCTGGGTCTACTCTCTGAGCAGAATACATGGGAATATCAGAATATGTAATATTATTATATGAAGTTCCAACTGGATATGAATCTACACTAAAATAATCTCCTGCACCATGTGTAAAATAATCATAAACAATATATAATCTATTATTAGGTGGGTCAGATGCTGGTTTTCTTGTTATCTTACCAACATCATAAAAAGTATCTCTCTGTCCATTATCAACTGTATAATTACTGAGTATATTAGTATCACCAGTAGTAGTACCTGTTAATGTAAGAGTTGCAGAGGAATCATTTCCCTTAATAATATTTCCAACTGCAAACGATTTATCAGTTAACGCCACAAATTGCATTGTGGCTGTTGCACTTCCAGATGAACCTCCGTCCAATACTCTTCCCTGAGCTCCAGTTGTAGTAGTACCAGTTGAATCATAAGCTACAACTGTTTGTCCTGGCGTAAATAAATCGGCCAACGGTACACTTGAAGTTCCATTGTTATAAGTGAGAGTTGGGGCCACTGCATCTGTATCTGCGGCTGTGGCTTCATAAACTGCACGAACCTTAAAGATATCAGCATAGTTTAATGAAATATCTCGGTCTTTAAAATTAGTACCATATGGATTTCCTTCATCATTTCTGACATGAAGTTTAGCCATTGGGTTTAAAGTTTTAGTCTTCTCTGAAGCAGTCGCAACGGTAACAGTATAAGTGATTTTAAGAACAACTGCATTGGCTCCATCAACCTGAATATTAAGAGTAGTAGTACCAAAACCACTAACCTTAGTTTCATAAAGAGTACTAGTCATATCACTAGTACCAACAACTACTGGACTCAATATTATACCAGCGGGATAAATTGTCTGACCTCCCGAACCTTCGGAATGAACTACAATACTATAATCGGTATCTGTAAAAGTTTTAAAACTTTCTCCAGCAGGAAGTATAATACTACCAGCTCCACTCGAACTCAAAGTAACAATAGACTGTCTGCGAACTGTAAGTGTAGTATCAACCGTGTTATTGAGTTCAGCTGGTTTTAATGTTTTGACTGTAGCCTTTGGAAGTTTGGACAACATGACCAATTCTTCTTGTTCTTCCAATTTTGAACGAACTCTTGTAATCAAAGAACCAGTTACCGAACCTGTCCCTAGATCATCAGCAAAAGTTTGAACTGTAATTAAGGTTGTGTCATCAGTTATTGATGCAACCTCAAATCTACGAACTGTACCACCATCATCCTGTACCTCAAATAAATCACCAGCTTTAAGATCACTAGTAAATCCAGTATTAGTACCTTTAAGAGTTGTTGTTGCTTCAGCTGCTGTTACCGTTCCTGTCAATACTTTACCATCAGCAGGATAGATATCTGAAATATAATCTGCGCCATCACTTTCTACTTTAAGTCCATGTGCATCATTCATAGAAAAATATACAGGAGCAGTTGTTCCATGTAGTGCTACAGTAGACCCCCCTATGTCACCATCAATATTACACGTAATAGATTCACCTGTAGTAAAAGTTCCAGTGGTCTGAATAAGATTTACAGTTGTACCAGTTTGAAGGTCCGAACCATCAGTATCATTAATATATACAAATCCAGTTGCACCTGAAGTTTGTCCTGTAATTTTTCCACCGTTATGCAAAAAAGAACTACTAGATAAAGCACTAACAAGAGTTAACTTGCAAAAGAATTTTACATCGATTAAATAATGTTTCCAAATGGCATTATCATAAACAGAAGTGTGTGTAACCCCACCCCCAGCAGCACCAAAGAATCCAGTATTTGCTGATGCATAAGTTCCTGACTTATGTTCAAACGCTCTTGTTCGAGCTAGTCCTATTGTAGAAGCACTGGTATGTGTGGTTCCCCACATTGTGACTTTTGCATCTTTGAGATGGAGAAGATTTTCAGACCCATAATAACCTCTAACTACAGTCCACGTTACACCAGAAATATTAGTAACTTTCAATAACTCATTATCTATTCTTATTATAAAATGGGTTGCTGAATTTCCAGATGCGGCAGCAGGAAATCCTGTAGAACTGTCCACATCCATTGCTGTTACACTAGCATTAATACCACCAGTGTCTTTGATGTGAGTAACCTGAGCTCTCTTATCAAGGATTTCAACTTTACGAAATGGTTTTATAACCGTGCCAGATGAATCAATATCAGGTGTACCACAAGTATTTTCTACCTGAAGATAATTTCCTGCACTAAATGTTGTAGGTGCATTTTGAACGAAATTAGTCTCCCTTGCTTTGGCCATAGGAGTAAAGGTAGTCGATATTGTAGAAATCTCATGACCACGAACATAAGCCTTTCCAGGCGAAAGTGCAATAGCAATTTTAGAAGAATCTCCTGTAGTGAAAACCCCATTATTTAAACCATCATCATAATGTTCTCTAAGGTCAATATCAAACCCCCGAACAATATAATCTCCAGATTCATCATGAGTCCGTCTTGCAAGAGTATCCTCTAAAACAGAATATTCTGTATTTCGTACGGCAGATTGAACTGCTCCATTCTTTATTGACATTAACTCAATAAAGTCAGCATCATCAGCAGTCCCTAAAGACTTACTTGCAAGAGTAAGAGATATTTTTAATCGATGAGCCCCCTTGGCAGCATAGTTTGTTGTTCCAGTTGCATTATCTAATAAATCAGCATTTTCTTCTGGAGTAACAAGAGCTTCTGAAACTACAAACCCAATCCTATAAGAAGGAGTATTTGTATATTTGTCAAGAATCAAGGTTTGAGCTGTGGTCTGAACAAATTGTCCACGAATAAAAAAGATACCCTTTTCAATATGTGCATTACAACCTGTACCAGTTGCAGAAGAAGCACTCACCTGTGCCATATTTGCACCAGCATTATGAGTTACTGAAGCACTAGCCCCCGTGAATGTAATTCCTGTATCAGATTTTAAATATTCCCCATCAGCAAACACAAAGGAAGATACCCCACCAGTAGTTGCATCCTGAGAAGTTCCAGTAGCCTCATATTTGATATACAATGTTAAAGCATCATCATCTGTAGCCGCAACGGTATTAACTACCTTTGCAACTACACCTGAAGTTACCCCTGTTAATCTATGACCAATTAAAGAAGTTCTATAAAGTTCAACCTGTTCAGAACTAAATGTCTCCTGTAGGGTCACAAAAGAATAGGTAACATCAGTTCCTACCGAGCCTGGAACAATTACTGAACCTTCTTTAAAAAAGTGTTTTCCTACTCTTTCAATCTGATTTTGCAGAATGGATTGCATCTGAGTAAGTTCCCTTGCCTGGACTGAATAGCCAGGACGGAACAATACTCGATGAAAATTATCCGTTTCTGTAAAATCATCATAATACGGAGTAACATTTAAATCTGTTTTTTGCATATTAGAACTCTACAATCAATTTGATATCTTCTGTCTGGTCTGAGGCTCTTGCGATGGGTTTGCGATTTTCAATATAAATTACATCACCTGAATCTGGTTGCATTTCTGGATTAGCATATCCATTTACAAAAACAGTATTATTTACTGTTGCACTACTAGAAGTATCTGGTGTACCTGTGGCACCTCCTGCACCTATCACAGCAGTACCTCCACCTAATGGAACCTGAGTTTTACTCGTATTCCCTGTACCCATATTTCCATATGAATTTTGGGTATAAAACAAAATGTTATTTGTGGTATCATGCTCCACCACAATACCCTCTGCGACCTCTACTGTATACGCCCCACCTGTAACCGTTCCTGTAGGTTGTTTCGATGTAGGAATAACAAAAGTAAATGCAGTTGTAGAAGTTACAATAATACTATAAGTACCATTGACATTTCCAGACCCACTATCTGATGACCCTGTAATCGTAACCCATTGTCCTGTAGTTAAACTATGAGCTGATGGTGTAGCTACGGTAATGGTTGTAGTACTATAAGTATATGTTGGACTTGCAATAGCAGCAACTGTTTGTGTTATCTTTTCATCAATCGTATATGGTCCACCAGTAACACCACTCATTTTTATTGCATAAGTCATTCTTGCAGAAGAGTTAGTATAAGCAGCCGAAGAACCATAAGCTTTTGGGTCACGCACTACTCCCACTTGTCTAAAGTCATTAACTACACTAAAATCATATGATTCTGTTTGTTGTAGTTTAATATCCATCATACAAAAATATCCACCAAGTTCCTTTGCAGGATTTGATCCATGACCTCCATCTGGTCCAATAATAACCTCAAAAACTGGGTCTGTTCCAAATGCATTTGCAGAACCTTGTTGTGATAAAAACATAGTTTCAATATCATCTGCAAGTATATTAGCGTGAGTATAACCAGAACCTCCAGCGGCAACTGCAACAGTAGTAACTGTTCCAGTATTACCAACGGTAACTGTACATCTTCCTCCTACTCCATCCCCTCTAATCGGTACATTAGCCACTGCAACAGCAGTACCAGAATGAGAAGATGCTCCAGCGGTTGTTATTTTTATTGCGCCATCAACAATTGACCCATCTGTCAATCCATTTCCAGAAACCGCTGTGGTTGGAACTGGAATAAAATCTGGAGTTAAAAAATTCTGGATATCTGTTGAAGATAATTTGTACATATACTTGAGAGTATATCCACTTGTAGTAAATGGTGCTGGAGTTTCAACTGTTGGTTCAGATGCAGTCCAAGCAGCATTTCCATTATTCTCTAATACTTTATAGACCCTATATGCAGAAGTCATGAAATAAAAAGTAGAATCAAATAATGTAGAAGCATTTGAATTCGATTTATTACTAGACGAATAATTAGGTCTGTAAATATCATAAGTTGTAGCCCCCGATGTATCCAAATCTCGTCTGGCTATAGTATGGGTTACCCCTGTAGAATCAATCTTCTTTGCTGCAAGCATCTCATCCCATTGAAAGGCTTCTGATGTGCGATTGTCTACTGGTGTAGGTGGAGCTGAATCTGTTCCTCCTCCTGTACTAGAAGAAAACGCTGAAGGTCTTCCAATAAAAAGATAATAGTTTGTTGCAGTTGTCTCAGAGAAAGATTCCTTGAATTGTTCAGCGTTGTGGAATCTAAACTTTGATGTTATAATTGCTGGCATGGTAATCCTTCAGTAATCTCTGTTAAATTATTTATAATAGTTTTCTATGTCCCACTCTCGGCATCGAAAGATGGTGGGCTTGTATTATCGTCAAATGACGGTGGTTTTGTGTTATCATCCCATGTATTATAGGCAGAAGCTCCTGCTCCCACTCCAGATGTAACAGTTGACCCTGTATGCTTAACCCCCCTAATGTAAGAAGGCGGAGGTACGTTCCAAAATTTCCCCGATGTAGTAGGAATAGTCTCACTATCTCCTGTAGCTGCAATACCATCAAAGGATTCTATGTACATATCGGACTCATAGGTATATGAGGCACTACCACTCGACCAAGTTTCTGTAGAATGAGTACCAGACTCGGCTAGAAAATAACTCCTGTCCTCACCAAAATTGTCCATTCCTACTGTTCCTGACTCAGCTATGATCCTATCTGGTCTTACAACCTCATCTATTCTTACATCTGCAAAGGAATCCAAAGTCATTTGAGAATTAAGTTCCCAATCTCCAATTTGGATATTAGTATAATTCATGGTAGAATCATATGCACCAGCAGTTCCAGCCGTGACATTATCGGTTCCTGACTCAGGCATTTGTCTGCGAGTCAAATTAGGATATGCATAAGAAATATTGTCCATCCGAACTGATGTTGTATCCGAAACGGCTCCTACTGACCATAGATACTTCACTGCTGTTTTCTTAGTAGAACCAAGACCATACCTATTCGCTCTTGTTGATGCAAATCCAGTTACAGGTTGTATCGTAACAGGAATTTCATATTTGGATTGTAATGTTACATCCCTAGTAGACCTGTTAAATCCTGAATGTAATTTAATAGTTGCAAACGCACTAAGAACTATAGTAGTAGATAGACCAGAAGCTGCACTTACAGTAACCGTATTACTCGTTACACTAGATACAACATATATCCCATTATACCCGGCTGTTGTTACCCCTTGAATTTCAACTGTCTCTCCTACAACAATATTATGAGGTCCAGAAGTTTGAATAACTGCTGTACCAGTAGGACTTCCAGTTGTATAGGTAATGCCTGATATGGTTGTTGTTAATGGCGTTTCATGTACAAATTCAGTATTAAGAGTAGTTCCATCTGTTTGAGTTCCCAATCGTCTTCCGATAATCTGAGAAATCGTAGCTTCAAACATACTAGCAAGTTCTGGAGTCTCAGTTGGAATCGGAACTCCTGCAAGTTCAACTGGACTTACCATCCTGGCAGATAATTGTGTAGAAAAACTTACCTCACCAAACACATTAAAACCAGCTGGATGTAGAGCCTTCTTTATTTCATTTTTCCATTGGGAAATCGAACTTGAAATACGAACTACATAAGAAAAATCTTGATAATAATAAGAGTCCTGAATCTTCATTACAGATTCACTAATCTTACCTTTATCATCATTAAATTGTCCAGCAGTTTTACCTAAAGTTCCAATTGTAGTAGTTGCACTTGCACGATTTGTTTTGGCTATCAATGCATAATCAGAAGTACTACCTCTTCTTATATTTTCTGCGATTCTAAATGTATTAGTATTAGTAGGATTAATAGTCAATAATTGAAGATTATTATCCCATGCAGTAACCGTACCAGTGGCACTAGAAAGTTGACCTGTAAGAGAATCCCCCACAGCAAATGATGAGGTTTGACTAACATCATGAGTACTCCCCGCCTTTGT
>CEPZ01071537.1_pt1 | contig 11764 bp, 11 predicted proteins | sample 530461 | NCBI WGS metagenome assembly CEPZ01 (sample SAMEA2620106, study PRJEB7988) | marine metagenome | isolation source: saline water (ENVO:00002010), including | reverse complement strand
GCCTGCGCCGCAAGCGCCTGGTCCTGGCCTTGGATGCCCGACAACTGCTGCCCGAGCATCCCGCGAGCCGCCGCCATCTCCTGCGCCCGAAGCGCTGCACCCTGCTGCGCACCCGCTGCGGCCATCTGCGCGGTCTGGTCCTGAGCGCTCCGCAGCGCTCCGAGTGTCGCCCCCGACCCGCCGCGAGCGCTGTTGGCAAGGGCGAGCTGCTGCCGCATGCCCTGCTCGATGCCTTGCTGCTGCTGTATCTGCGCAGCCGATGGCGCCTGCCCGAGTGCCGCTTGCCTCGTGAGGTCGACCGCTTCCATCTGCTGGTCACGCGTCCGCCCGGCCTGCCGGTTGGCAATCTCCATCCCAGCGGTGTCCACGCGCGGAGCCATCCGCGGGCCCTCCTGCCCGAAGCGCGTGGCAGCGATGCTCGTAGTCCCGCCGCCCGCTGCGTGGGTCTGTTCCACAGGGTCGATGTAATCTCGTGGGTTGTATTTCGGCATGCTCTAGCTCCCTGCTGCGACGTCGCCCGGGGCAACCCGGGGCTTGATGGCGGGGTACACCCCGAAGTGAATCTCGATGTCAGACAGCTCCGGGCCCTCGCCCGTGGACGACCCGCCGCCCGCCGACGCGTCGAAGATGTCCAGCTTGAAAGCCTCGATCAACTGCCTGCCGGGCCATACCCTCAAGCGGTCGTCCCCAGGCGCGCGCGCTGCCACGTCAAGGTTTGTCGCAGTGCCTGTGAGGTCGTAGTCGTAGTAGATATCCACGTTCAGGTCATGGCCATCAACCGACTCGGACAGGCAATAGATGTTCCACAGCCGGAACTGCCCTTGCACACGTGACGCCTCTTCGAGCACGATCCACCCCGTGCGAATGCGCATCACAACATAGGTGCTCGTCGCATCGTAGCCGTTGGTGGTCTTCTCGCCCGCGCCATCGATCAGGAACTCATTGCCGTCCGCGAGCGCGTAGCGGTTGGATGCCGTGTAGCCAGTCGCCAGTCCGTGAGACCAGTCGCCCGAGTCATAGTGCCACGTGTGCCAAGACGCATCGACCGTATCCGAGATGGCCTCCGCGTCGTAGTAGACCACCCGCGCCTCGTGGCGGTCAGGCAGATGGGCCATCCCTACGATCGTCTCCGTGGGCGCCCCGTCGAGGTCGCGACCGACGTACTGCGGCTGTGCTCCACCGTACGGGACCACATGGAACCCCTTGTCCCCGTCGCAGAAGAGCGCGCCCATCGGGAGCTTCAAGACCGCCTTCTGGCCGATGGCTCCCACGTCCGCGTCCGGCAGGAATTGCACGTTCGAGAATGGCTGCCCGAGCCCTTGGTTGTTCGGCCCGTCGCCGTAGATGTAGCCCATGCGATTCTTGGACAGGACCATCAGCGCGGAGTCGGTGCTGACCAGCGCGGTCGGCTTGTCGCTCGGGTCGTCCACTTTGACCACAAGCTGCGGGTTCCAGAAGATGCCCTGACCCTCTACGAACTCGAAGCTAAACCAGATGTCCCCGCTCTCCGAGTGCACTGCGGCGAATCGGTTCTTGTGCTTCACAATCGTAGAGCATGGCGGCGGCGGATAGTGCTCAAGCTCGCCCGTGTCCGTGTATAGGACCTCACGCGTCGTCAGGTCCGCGGTAAATGCCGAGGATGTCTCCGTGACAGTGATCGTCGCGCTGTCGTGGAAGTCTGCGACATCGTTCCCGCTGTACTCGGAGCCCCGGTACTTCACGCCCGTGCCTAGCGTGTCGGTCAGGTAGATAGCCATAGTGACCGTCGGCCCGAGTTCCTCGGTCTGCTTCGGAACGACAGGCGTGTTTACAACGAACTCGATCGAGCTGTCCGTCCCCGACGTCGTGACCGTCTCCGTCGTGGATGGGCGCGACTGCCATATCCGCCCGTGTTGGTCGAGCAGCTCCCACACGATGGCGACGTTGTAGGTGCCATCCGGGATGTTGCCGCCGTTTACCGCGGTCACTGATTCCACGTCGGGCGATGCAAGGAAGCCCGCAACCATCACGGGGTTGCCCACGATAGCCGCGGGAATGCCCCCGGCGACCATCATCGCGCTATGCCCGTGCGCGTGGTTGTAAGCAGTCGCCGCCGACAAGTCGAACGACAGCACCCCGAGGCTGTGGTTGCTATCCAGCCCCGTGCCTTGCGAGCGCAGTTCCGTCGCCACCGACGCCGCCCAGAAGAATCGCGTGCCCGTGTCTGTCGTGATCGCTGCGACGGCCGAAATAGTGTTGGCACCAGTGGTGGCGGGCTGAGCCGCAGTCCCATATAGGTACTGCGCAATCGGGACCGGGTAGTTGTCCGCATCCAACGGGACAGCCATCACGGTCACGGAGTAAGACTCAAACGTCGATGACTGGAATAGTCCCACGAAAACAACGTTGTTGCCGTGTAGCGAGTGCTCGACCACCTCGTGGGCTAGCGATACCCCATACATGTACTTTGCCGTGCCCGGCGTGGAACTCACACCGGTAGGCACGTCCTGTTGGACCACGCCGCCTGCGCCGTTGTGATACACCGCAACCCGCGACGTGCCCGACAGGTGCACCGCGGTCATGCGCCCCGCGCCGGACACAGTTGTCATAGTGGTTGTGACGCCGTTGGTGTAATCGAGGTCCATCGCGACGCTAACCGCTGCGCCGCCGATAACCGCGGGCATGATGACCCGGGAATTTGCCTCGTCCAGCGCAATGGTCACCGCAGTAGGCGAGGCCCCGTTCACATTCGAATTGCCCGTGGTCGTGATCGTGATGCTCGACCCCGTGCCCGTGATATCGAACGACTCAAACGCACGGTTTGAGCCGTCATCGTACACGAGGTAAAGCACGTCCCCGGTCGAGTCTACGATCGCGTCGTAGATGTCAGATGCAGTGGATGCGAGCGTCGTGGCGGACCCTTGAAAGGCGCCGTCAACGTACAGTTGCGCCTGGATTTTGTTGCCATCGTCGTTCCACCAGAGCACTAGAAACCCGTGGTCTGCCACCGCGCGAACCCGGACGTTGGTCTGGTCAGGGCTGCTTGTGATCGGCCGGTCGTCCGGGTAGCCAGGCGTATCCAATGCGAACGTGTCGGGGTCGACCTCCATCGCCACCGATGCGCCGTTGAACGCGCCGGTCGGGTCGGGCTCGTGAGTTACTACCCCGAGCTTGCCATCGAACGCAGCGCAGGAGCCGTATCTGTATTCCCTCGACTTCCGCGACACCACGATCCCCGCCGACGTGACGGGCGAGATCAAGCTCGGGGCATCGTACGTCGAGCCCTGAGCGCGTATCACCTCGCCGCACGTGCTGTCCGCGTTCACCAGTAGCCGCTGATTGCCCCCGACCAACGTGGCCACGTCCCCCGCGCTGCCATCCGCTGCAGTCTTGAGCGCTCGCCGCTTGCGGATCTTCCCATTCGACCGCAGCTCCACATTCTGCAGCAACTCGCACTTCGGCGCCGGAACGTGCTTCGAGTCGCTCTTGCGGTCGATGCCGGCTCCGAGGGGGAAGCGCATGGTGTTGCGTGCGACCATGCTACTCCCTCCACACCCGGATAGTCAGCGACGGCGCAGTGCCTACGCTCACGCAGTAGATACCGACCGACATGTCCGTGGGCTCAACTGTGCTCTGCTCATAGATTGCGCCCGTCACATCCACGGAGCGGATCACGGTCCACCGCGTAGGCACCGCGCCCAGCTTGTGGTCGACCTCATTGGCCCCGGCTGCCGGCGTGAACGTGATGTCCTCGTATCCCACGAGCGGCTGGAGCGCGCGGAAGTTGTCCCACACCGCATCCCACGCGCGCTCCATCCACGCGGGCATGGTGCCCCGCGGGCGTTCGCGCTGCAGTCGGATTACGTCGGTCATAGGCCCCAGAACCTCGAACCCGCGCGTCGATACTGGTCCTCCTGGAAGAACCGGCGCCGGATGTGCTTCGGGTCGTCCGTGCGCGTCTGCGCGGCTGCCTCGATCTCCTCTTGGATGCTCTGCTGCTCGACCATGAGCGCTTGCCACTCCTCGGCCGGCAGCGCCTGTCGCTTCATCGCCTTGATGGCGCAGTCGAGGACCACCCACTCGTCCCACCCCATGTGCGAGTGCATCCGGTGGTCATCCGCATCGGACATCACGTTGAGCGCTGCAGGCTCCGAGCTGAAGTCGTGAAACACGAAGTAGGGCACATAGTGGATCGTGACCGTGTGCGCGTCGAGCGGGGTCCGCGACCACACAAACCGCTGGTCCATATGCTCCCGGAAATGCCACCGCGGCGGGTAGGCGAGTGTCCACGCGAAGTTGTTGCTCGGGTCCTCGAGGTCGACACCCTCCGCGTTCGAGCGCTTCATGTCGATCCGCGTCCCGTCGAGGGTCACGCGCAGGTAAAGCACCCGGTAGATATCGTTGCCGTGAGGAGCGTCCGCGTCTCCGCTGATCTCCTCGTAGTCCTGATTCGCAGTCGTCGTGATCGTCTGCGTCTTCTCGAAATGCCCCTCCCCGTGAGCCTCGATGAGCATGTTCATCAGCCGCCGGGCGGACTGGTTGATCCACCGGTCCATCTCGGCCTGCGTGATGAACGTGGTCGCGCTCAATACCGGCAGGTCCGCCCTGCCAGCAATCGAGGTCCGCAGCTCTCCGAGGGTCGTCGTCTGCATCAGCTGTCCTTGTGACCGTCGTCGTAGAAGCGCTCAAGCCGCCGCAGCGTCCGCCGCGTCTTCAGGATGGCTTTGCTATCGCCCGAGCGCATCGCGGCCTGGTAGCCCGCCGCAGCTTCGTGCAGCGCCTCGCCGTAGTCGTCGCCATCGGACGCATCGCTGCCGGTCGCGGGCTTGTCGCCCTTGCTGCTCTTGCCTAGCATTATCTCGATTCCGGCCATTGGTGCGTTCCGTTCGGGTAGCGGTCGCCCGAGGCCAGCTAGTGCCAGCCCCGGGCTCCCTGGAGGGTCTACAGCGTCGACTGCCCGTTGCTTCCGGGCTCGTTGCACCAGAAGTTGCCGCGGCACTTCACGCGCAGGTCGTAGCCGTCGGCGGCGGCCTGTCGCAGGATGGGGTTGCCGTCTTCGTCGAGGACGCGAATCATCTCGCCCACGGTCTCGAAGCACCAGCTATTGGTATTGATCGCCCACATCAGGCCAGCCTGACAGGACGGGTCGCTGACGATCTTCATGGCGCCAGCGGGGGTGTTGAGCTCGATCGCGTCGTAGCCGATGCCAGCCGCGGCGCCCTTGCCCTCGACCTCGACGATCCGCTTGCGGCTTTCGAGCGCGATGTCGAGCGCTCCATACACGAGCGGGGACACGAAGATCACATCCGGACCGGTCGAGACCTTGTTGCGGCGGATGCGGGTGGTCAACTCGACCAGCGCCTCGGCCGTGCTGTCCGAGGTACCGACGTAGCGCACACCGGCAAGGCGAACAACATCGGAGGTTCGGTCCACACCGTAGAACGCCGTTGCGCTCGGTGCGGTCGTCGGGATCCAGTCAAGGAAGCCCGACATCTTGTTGCCCTGGTCGCCGTCGACAAACAGGTAGTCGTCCGCGGCGATCGAGGTGATGGTGCCTGAGTAGGTGATGACACCGGTGTCGCGGTTGACGTCCGTGATCGTGCCCTCGCCCGAGCGGTCGGTGCCGGAGCCCGTGCCGTCGTCGGTGGACGCGGTGAGGACCATTCCCACCTCGAAGTGTGCGATCTCCTCGATGTCCGCCAGCGTGATGGGCGAGGACGTTCCCGAGCCCACCTGACCGCGTGCGCCGCCGTGGTTGCGGAACACGTTCTGACCGAGGTCGTCGCGCATGTTCTCGATCGCGCCGTCCATCTCCGCCTTGACGTGCTCGATCAGCATCACGCGGTTGCCCTGCGCGTCGTCGATGACATCGCCGTCGATGCCCGCGATCTGGTAGTTGTTCTTCCAAGTCACGTTGAAGCCGGCGCGTGCCGAGCCGACCGAGTTAGCCAGTGCATCCGCGAAGGTCGCGGACCGACCCTGCGGGCGCGTGTACTTCAGCTGCACGCGTCGGTACAAGCCACCGCCGGTGGTCTTGTTGTTGATGAGACCGAGCGCGGGGTTCGCCCGCATGATGTTCTCGGTCATGTCTGCGGAGGGATACAATTCCTCCAGTACGGGCGCGATGCCCGCGAGTGCTAGATTTGTCATGTCGCCGTCATCCTTCGAGGCTTAGCGCGGGGGCGCCTACTGCCGTGGCATTAGTAGCCCCTCATCGTCGAGCCTCTTGTGGAGCCGCTCCATCCGCTGCTCTTCCGTGAGGCGTTCGCGCTCGCGGGGACCAGGGCTGGACGTGCTCCGTTGGGTGAGAGTCTTGGCATTATTGCCCTGACCCTTGCGACGTGTCGTTGCTTGCCCGTCGGCTGGCGTGTCTGGATTGCTTGATGCGAGTAGCCCATTCAGGAACTCACGGAAGGAGCCGCTCTTGTCAGCTTCGAGCAGCTTCCCCAACTCGGCATGCGTTCGCTTGCGCACGTCGGCCTCGATCTCAAGAGCCGTCTGCTCCTGCCACTCGGGCGATGGATTCTGGTGGTTCTCTTCTACGAACCGGGCCGCTTCGGAAAGAAAGGTCTCCTCCTGGCCTAAGATTGATGAGTAGGCGTAGGCGCCCGTGGGCTCCTCCACGCCCTTCTCTGCGAAGTAATCGCGGATGGTGCTCAGGTTGCCCTCGCGCAGTCGCTCGACCTCCGCGGCCTGCGCCTCCTCCGCGGTCTTCGCGTCCCGCTCGTCGCGCGCTGCCTTGTCCGCGAGCAGCTCCTTGATTTGCTCCTGCTCGGGCGTGAGCGGGGCCTCCTCGCTCTTGAGCAGCTCGCTGGTCAGGTCGCCATAGCCGCGCCCCTTCCGCTTGAGAAACGCGAGCGTGTCGCTCTGCAGCTCGTCCTCGTCCGCTTTGACCCTCGCCCGCAGCTCTTCGAGCTCGGTCTGCGCCGCCTTCGCGACGTTCATGTGCTTCGTCACCTCGACCTGCAGCCCGCGGGACTGTGCGGTGAGGTTCGCGAGCTTGCCCTCATACTGCTCGGCCGCGGACGGCTCCGGGGCCGCTGTGGGGCCCTCGACATCAGGCGGAGCTGTGGCGGATGATTCAGCGGCGGTTAACTCGGTCGTGGCTTCTGCTTCTGGAGGCATGTGGGCTACCTTCTAGGCTTGCGCGATCGACATCTGGTTTGCCGTCGCGGTGTTGATGTCGCCGGGCACGGGTGCACCGGCGGCGGGTTGTGGTTGGGCTGCGGCCATCGCTTGCTCCTGATAGGCGCGCAGGTCATCGATGTACTGGTACACGAGGTCCGTGTGGTCCTCAGGAGCCCCGTCCGTCTCGGCTCGCAGCACGGACGCCTTCGCTAGTTCGATGCTCGGCCCGGGGTCCTGTAGCGCGCTAGGCGGGAAGAACTCCCCGTCTTCGAGCATCACCTCGATGTGATAGAGGACCAGCTCTTGAAGGGCGAGCTCCTTGCTCGTGAAGTCTTGCAAATCCGGGAAGTCGAGCAGCTGCATTCCCTGCTCGCGGGACAGCAGCCCCGACCCGATCCATGCCTCGACCGTCGCGATGCGCCCCGCGGGCGTGGTCGGCAGCGAGGACGCAGGGAACACCTGGATCTCGTAGTCGCTCGGGTCGAGCCGCGCGTCTGACCAATCAAGCGTCTTCAGCGTGACGTTGCGACCGCGGGTGACCTTCGCCTTGATGGGCCGCGGGTCCCCGTCGCAGTTGTCCGCGATCCACCGCTTCTCCTCGACCAGCCGCTCGGCCAGCGTGACCCCGAGCCAGCGCTCGTACGCCTGCGACTTGACGATAAAGCGACTGTTCTCAATGTCATTGTGCTCGCGGAGGGCCGCGCCACTGTTGAGCCCGGCCGGCTTGCGCCCCATCGCGCCAAGCATCGACAGCCCCTCCTGCTCGAAGCCGCGACGAATGGTCGTCTCCACGTGCTCGAGCAGCTGCTGCGGCACCGTGTTGGTTACCTCGATCGTGGGAGCGACCCCGCTGTAGTGCATGATGGCACCCGGGATGTCGTCGAAGTGCTCCGGGTTGACGTTCGACCCCTCCTCGACCCACACGCGCGGCCCGGCGGCTAGCTCAATGCATTCCTCCACCTTCCGCAGCGTCCGGTTGAGCGTGACCTGTAGCCCGGCGAGGTTCTCGACCAGCCCGCGGCCCCAGAACTCCGCGCTCTCCGTGTCGTAGCGAAACAGGCAGTAGGGATTCGGGCGGTCCCACTCCTCATCGAGCAGGGTCGCACCGCGGACGATCACGACGTGCCGCCCCTTCTCCGTGTTGTTCCACGCGCCCGGGTCGGATTCGCGGTGCGCTTCCATCACGAGGATCTGCTCGATCTTCGTGTCGATGGGCAGCCACGGGAACCACGTGCGCCCGTCCTCGATCGGGGCAGCCTCGATGGCCGCGCGCCGCTCCGGGGTGTCGCCCCACCGTCCGAGCGCTTCGTAGCGGCTCACGAGGGCCACCTCGTATATGCCTTTGGGGTTGCCGTACTTGGCTTCCATCGGGTCGACCAGGAGCGCGCCCGGCTGCAGCAGCTCGATCTTGGGCCGGCTGCCGTCGTTGTAGATCTTGAACCCGGTCGTCCCGGTCTTGCACGCATCGAGGAAGCCCCTCGCGGCCATCTCATAGACGTTGTTGGCTTCGTATTCGGCCTCGACCATCAGCTCGGAAGCCTGCGCGCGCCGCTTCATGCCCCAGTCACCGCGTTGGGTCAGGAACTTGGGCTTGGGTCGCATGCCAGCGATCGACGCCTGCGCCGCGTCCGAGACCGCCTTGCACAAATTGAATTTCAAATGCTGGCCTTCCCAGGTCCCCGCTATTTTATATTTCGCCCGCTTGTCGCCATACAGGCCCATGTACCAGAGGTTGTCGACCCGTCGCCGCTTCTCGTAGTACGTCTCGATGTGGCTCACGAGCTGATACAGCTCATCGTGCGCCTCGCCCTCCGCGCAGTCCCACCAGTCCTGCGACTTGCCGCCGTCGACCGCTGCGGTCTTCGGGCGCTTGTCGCGGGACATCGCGTTGACTAGCTTCTTTTTGCCCTTGATCGCCATCATGCGCTCCCGAATGCGTCACGCATCTTGCGGTGCTCGGCGAGGTCAGCCGCCATCCGCTGCTGGTCCTCAAGGTCCCCGACCTCCGCAAGGGCAGCGCGCTCGGCTTCCTCGCGGCGGACGCGGTGCTCGTTGGCCTGATGGCTCGCGACGGTGGAAGCGGCGAACTCAACCGACCCGGCGGACACGTCGAAGCGAGTCGCGCCGATGGCGAGCATCTGCTTAGCGAGCGCGACTAGGTCATCGGGAGCTAGCGGTCCCACCAGTCGTTGGCTTGCTTGCCCGCTCTCCGTGTCTCCAGCCATCCAGCCTCGTTGCGCCGCTCACGTGGCGCGTCTCGGGTGTCGTCGACCGCATCGCGGCTCAGATCACGCGGAGGCTTTTTGGCTGGGGCCTCATTTCGATACGCTGTAGCAGCCCCATAGGCATACTGCAGCGCGTCACACAAATGGTCCTCGAATCGCTCATCGATCGCCCGGCGTAGCTCATGCCGGACTTGACCACCCGCAGTCACCGCGACCTTTTCCATGCTCCACTGCAGGATCGCAGCTTCGTCGATCAGGTCTCGGTTGCTGGTGAGTATCACACGGAGCGCCGAAGTGCGCAATGCGGCGTTGACAAACTCGATTTGGGCCAACTTCGCAGCCTTGTCCGCGGCCACGATCGGGATCTTGAGCCGCCGCCGGGCGAATTCGACATACGGCTTACCGAGGCCCCCACTGTCGCCTACTATGCGCTGAGGTGCGTACTTGCGGTACAGTCGCTGCGTGAGCCAGCCGGCTTCGTCCTGCAGCAACCCGGCGCCCACCGGGCGGTCCGCTTCCACCGCGACACCCTCGATGGCCATATCGGACAGGAACTCGGCGTGCTCCTCGAGGCTCAAGGTCGAGCGCTTGAACGACTCGACCACGTACACGGTCCGGTCGCCCCCCGACCCCTTCCAACTGCGGAAGGCCAGGACGACCCACGCGCAGCTGTCGACATAGCCATAGTCGATGCCGATCACGTGGCTCCACGCCTTGCTCGCGGGGTCGTAGTCGTCGGGCATCGCGTGCTCGCCGTTGCGCGACTGGTCCCACTTGTAGACGAGCGCGTCCGTGTCGCGAGCCCAGATGCCCCTGTATTCCCGCAGATAGGTGGGGTTGTCCGTGTCCCATCCGCGTTTGATGCGCCTGGCCTCCATCCACTCGGCCGCGTGAGGCATGTGCGGATTGTCCGTAGCGTCCCAATGGTGGACCGACCAGCCCGGCTTGGCGCCCGTGCACACGTCGTGGAAGTAGCCCACGCACGCGGCCCCGGGCGTGCCTACCAGGATGATGGAGCCCTTGTAGTCCATCAGGGCCATGTCCAGCACGTCATCGATCAGCAGCTCGAGCAGGGTCGCGCGGAACGACGCGGCCTCATCGATGCCGATCAGCGGGTACGCCTGCCCGCGGAGCTTCTCGATCTCGTCGGTTTTGTTGGCGCCGACCAGGAATATCTCGGCCCCGTTCGGAGCCTCCCACACGAGGGCGCCCTTGCGCGGGATGAGCCCCAGCCCGAGGTCGTCGTTCACTTCTGCAATCTGCCGCCACAGGATGCCCTCAGCGGACTTGCGAGTTAACGCGATGTACGGCACCCGGCAGCCCGGGTATTTCTGCATCACCTTGAGCGCGCGTAGGAGGAACCCGCGCGTCTTACCCGAGCGCCTACCACAGTGGACCGCTATGAACTCCTGGTCCTCGGCAGCGAACGCTTCACGCTGCTTTGGGAACATGAGCTCGTACGGGTCGCGCCTGTCCTGCTCTTTGCGTGCTCGGGCGTTCGCGATGTATTGCGCGGGCCCTTGCATGCTAGGCGTCTAGCAGTTTGAGCGTCTCGGACTGCGGCTCCCACGATGCGGGCATAGCGCCGATCGTGATGGTCCGGGTGTCGCGATCCACGTTCGTGGTGACCAGCCGGTTCTCCCGCGCCTTCCACGCATATATTGCGGCGTCCACCTGGTCGTCTCTGGTCCACTCAAAGCCGTATTCAGCCGGGTCGCCCCCCGGGATGCCTGTGGGGGTCGGGACGGCTGCGGACAGCTCGGCCATATTGAACACAGCTTGCGGCCGCTTCGCGCTGCGCACATTGGCGCCCATGTCGAACACGCGCGCCACCGGGGCAGCCGCGACGAGCCCCACGAGCGCGCCGGCGGAGCGGATGAAGTTGCGGCGGGATACGGTCACTCGTCGATCAGCCCGCCGCTGCTTCCTCGCGGGTGCTGCGCTCGATCGGGGTCTTGCCCCACATGCCGGGAGCCGCGACCGTCATCGGCGGGATGTACTCCGCGTTGATCCACGGGGTCCTGCGCCTGACCGCTCGCCGCCATCTGACCGACCGCTGTCCGCGTGTGCGTGTGATCACTCCACAGCCTTCGCACGGCACACGACGTAGACGTAGCCATCATCGCCCACGGCCTCGGCCGGCAGTGGGAAGCAGACGGCCGTCGACTCGTCTGGCTCCGCGCTGTAGGCGTCCCGCACAGCGTCCGTGAGCGCGTCTGCAGCCACGGGCAGCAGCAGGTCCATCGCGGACTTGGCGACCGGGGGCAGGCTCGAACAGCCCGCGATCAGCACGCATGCGACTACCGCGGACCTCATACCGGAGCCCCCTCGGGCGCATCGGGCGGCAGCGTGTCCGCCGCCTGCGGTCCCATGTTGATCACCGCGGGCGGCTTGCGCTTGCGAGCCTTCTTCTTCGCGGCTTTCTTGGGCTT
>CEPZ01062124.1_pt1 | contig 11772 bp, 13 predicted proteins | sample 530461 | NCBI WGS metagenome assembly CEPZ01 (sample SAMEA2620106, study PRJEB7988) | marine metagenome | isolation source: saline water (ENVO:00002010), including | reverse complement strand
AAAGATTCGTACACTATGATCGTTCATGATCAATGTGGTGTTCAAATTGATGACGTTACTCGATGTGGAGAATTAATTCTTCAGGAAAATTAGTCTAACTTAAAATAAAAATGATGAGTAAACAAACTTTGGTTTATGTAAAACCTATTGTAAGAAAGAAATGGCATGGTTTAAATGAATTAGGCCGTTCTAAATTTCAAGATACATCTGATGTCTTGATGGTATTATATGATAATAAAATTGGTAAAATGGCTACAGGTTTGGATACAGATGATGAAATAAGACTAGGATCAGCTTTAGGAGCTGATCTTAGTTCTTCTTCTGAATACTGGGATTCTTTTAGAATAAAACTAAAAGACCAAACTATGATATTTAATATAAGTATCCCTTTACAAGAACTCCAAGTTAAATTATTACAAGCTAGTAAGTTTGTAGGTAATTCACAAAGAGAGATTGATAAAGGAAAATGGCCTCAAGCTAAATATGTTATTTATAATGAAGCACAAGAATTAGAGAAGGAAGCTAATGTAGTAGAATTTAAAGCAAAAGCTATAGAATTATTTAATAAATTATCATCTGAAAAGAAAGAAGATTTATTAAAGATATATGGTAAATTTGTAGAGAACTCTTCTAGAGATTTTATTTATACAAAACTTTTTGAAATTGTAGATAATGATCCTATAGAGTTTATGAAGACTGCAACATTAACACCTGAAGAAATTAAAATTAGAGCTCTTATATTTGATCTAGAAAGAACTGGTATATTAAGAAGAAAAAATGCTGCTTATCTATATAATGATCAGCAACTTGGTTTTGACTTTGATAATACTGTTGAAGTTTTATTAGATCCTATGAAACAAGAGTTATTAGTTAAATTGAAAAGTGATCTTGAATCAAGAACACCTTCTTATAATAATGTGGTTAAAGAAGTTGAGGAAGAAATAGTTGAAAAACTAGTTGAAAAACCAACTCCTAAAGCTAAAAAGAAGAGCAAGTCTAAAAAATCTAAATAATGGATGTTACGGAAATGCATTATGAAGTTAAGCTTAAGCTTAACAAAGTTGATAGTCAAGATTATGAAAATTTAATTGTCCCTGAAATAGACTGGTATCTAAATGAGGCTCAAAATATTTTCATAAAACAACGCTATGGTATTTCTAATAACAAACGTAAAGGTTTTGAAACTAGTCAAAAAAGAATAGATGATCTGAGAGAGTTAGTAGTAAAAGGAACTATTATTCCTTTTGCTGCTTCTCTTGCAGATATAAATGCTTTTGAAACTTGCTTACCTGAAGATTATATGTTTTATGTAAGAAGTAGATTAAATATAACAAAAGAAGGGTGTGGAACAAAAGAAGCTGTATCTGCTGTGCAAATACAACATGATGATTTAAATGAAGTTTTAAATGATCCTTTTTATTCTCCATCTTTTGAATGGGAAGAAGTTCCTATTGTTTTTATGGATGGTTCTACTTTAGATCCAGATTTACCATGTGATACTGGTTTTGTAATAGGATATTCTGATGGTACGTTTACTTTAAATAATTTAAGACTTGATTATTTAAGACATCCTCTTCGTATATCATGGGCAAGTGGTATTACTGGAGGATATACCTATCCTAACGGTGTTCCAGCCGTAGGCTCACAAAGCTGCGAATTAGCTGAACATACACATCATGAGATTGTGGATATAGCCGTTATGATAGCTTCGGGTGATTTAGACCACCCAAATTTTCAGATGAAAATGCTGAAAACTCAATTAAATGAATAAATAACAAATAAAAATTAAAAAAAATGAGTACAAGAAATATGACAACCGATGTCTTGGTACCTTTTGTAGATAACGTTATGGCACAAGATGCCAATGTTGCTACATTTGTGAGTTCTGGGACTGCTGGTGAAATATATGCTTATGATGCTGATACCAATTTATTGGTAGGAACATCAGAGATTGCAGCAACGGCTGCAGGCCCTATGGCTAGAGCTATAACTTGGGCTATTAAGTATACAGATGCAGATGGGAATAATGCTCTTAAAAAGAGTAGTCCTATACCTGTGAGAAATGTTAGATCTGTTCGTTATCAAGTAGGTGCAGCTGGTACAGCAAAACAAGTTAAAATAGCTTCTGTTGCAGATATCGATTGTGAAACTGAATATTGTTTAAAAGTAAGATATGAATCTCCAGAAATTGCTAAAACATATGGTTATCAAGATATGGTTAAAACTTATTCTTATGTAACCAGATGTTGTGGTACTGCATGTGGATGTCCTGATGGAGCTGTTTGGGATGTTCTTTATGGACTTGCTGAACAAGTAAATAATGATAATGATTCAGGAATGAATAATGGTACAGCTAAAAGTATTGAATATATGGCAGTTAGAAATACTACTGCTTCTATTGATACTAATGATCTTGATGTAGCTGCTACATTTACAAAAGGATCTACTAAAGTAACTTTAGCTTCTGCTGATATTGGATATCAAGGTAGCGCAGCTACTCTTGCTGTAGGAGATCAAATGAAAGTTGGTGCTACTGCTAACTTAGATATATCAGGTGTTAACGTTTCTACGGGAGCATATGATATGTTTAGAGTAGAATCTACTGCTAGTAATTTATTAAGTTTTGAACTTGATAGACCTTGGCCTTATGCAACTATTACACATAATGGTGCTGCTGATACTGGTGTAGCTGTAATTCCTAAAGCTACTGCTGAATCATATGCTGATTCTACATGGTTAACTATGATAGTAGGAGCTGGACAAGTTAATCCTTCTGCTAATCCTAATTATAACTATTTCCCTGCTTACATGACAGATTTCTATGTTGGGTTAAGTTGTAATTTAGATTGTAGTGGAACTGTAACTACTAGTACTGCTTTAGTACAACCTGAAGGTTACGGTGTTGGTATCCAAAAAATGGAAATTGATGCTTCTAGAAAGCACAAACCTTATTCAAGTGCTACACTTACTGATCAGCCAGTTTCTGGCCAAGATTTCTTTGTAGGTACTGGTACTACGCAAACTACTGCTTACTATGGTCAGTTAATCGTTGATTATACTGATGGTGGGCATTCATCTGCTGAGCAACCAATTATCTCTAATAAGAGATTAATTATTGCTGTAGATGTAGGTGATAGTAGTTTATTAGGAACTGCGACTCCTGCTGCGGCTGCTGTAACTACTGATACTCTATTAGAGTGGTGGGCAAGATTCTGTGATGCCTTCGATGTTAACTTCGAAATGGAGCAACTTGATCTAGATGCAGGAACTGACTAATAGTTAGTTACCTCAGATATTAAGAGAAGGAGGGGTATATCCCCTCCCTCTTTTATCTGTTTAAAATTCAATAAGGATATGGATGCTATTTTGTGCGTATTACAAGCTTACGCTACCCAAATAATAAATGATTGTGATAAATGTAATGAAGAGTTTCTAAAAAAATTTTTAGAAGCTTATTCTTTATATAAAACTGTATTATTAGCTATTGAAGAAGGATGTGATCCAGATACAATAGCTGCAGTACAAAGTACATTAGAAAATTATGTTCTTACTATGGAATGTAGAAATTGTGGAAACTGTTAAATATGGCTAATAAAACATCAATAAATAATACTTTTATATCAAAATCTGATAGACAAAGATATGATATAATACCAGCTCAGGATTGTAGTGGTTTCTTATTTGCATTATCTCAAAATACTACTTTAGATAACCAAGATCCTAATCAAGTAACTAATATGGCTATTACTTTAACAATAATAGATCATATTACTCTTACTACTACTATATATACTGATAATACTGATTATGATATGGATTATTATAATGATGAACTTATAGATGGTATCTTTATTACGTATGCATTTAGTACTGGTAGATATACTATAAGATATACAGTAACTGGTGATAATATAGATGATATAGTTGTAGAACAATCTATAATGATAGATTGTAATTGTTGTTTATATACTGGTTTAAATAAATTAGCTGAGTTAGCTTGTGATGAATGTGATCCACAATATAAAAAGAATTTTATAAAAGCTTATGCTTTAAGTAAAGCAATTGAACTGTCTCCTAGTACTGTTAATAAAGTTATGTTAAAAAGAGCTATTAAAATGAGAGATGATTTATGTGATAAGTTGTGTAATTGTAAAAACTGTTAATTATGAGTTTTCATAAATATAGATTAATTCGTGTAATGGTTCAAGTGCATAATGGAAATCCTAATGGTGGGGGTGCGGTTACATTTGATACAGTATGCACACCGAACAATCCAGAAATAAATCTATTTAAACAAAATGCGTCATCTCCCACTTTAGCAAATTCAAATGATTTTTACAATAGCTTTTTAGGTACCGTAGGTGGAATTCCATCTGTTGGAGAAACTATACGAATTTACGGTCACGGGACTGGATCTGGGAGTTCTGGCCCATTACAAGGACTAGCTCCAGGTACATCTACTACTGGCTCCATTTACTATACCTGTTATGAGTATTTAGGAACTGGAGCAGCTACAGGAATAAATGTTTTTTATGGGTTTAATGGTCTTACAGTAGAGAGTTCTCATCCCAGTTTTCCAGCAAATGCAATTTTATGCGATGCCTGTGCTCCTGAATGCTGTCCGCCTGGTGTTGTTGACTCATGGAATTGTATAGGAGGTGCATGTATAGATCCTGGAACTGGTAATGGACAATATTCTTCATTAGCGGCATGTCAATCAAGTTGTGCTATTGTGAGCACTTCTTCATGGAATTGTGATTGTTTAGGTAATTGTACTGATCCTGGTAATGGAACAGGAACATATAGTACCTTAGCCTCATGTCAAGCTGCTTGTGCTAATAATGGATCATCTATAACTTATATTGAAACACATAATACTTGTGATGAATTTTTACTAGGGCAGTTTACTGTTGATTACTCTTGTGCTGGTTGTACAATTCCTAATCCTTGTACTCCTAATGATGATTGTGGAGGTACGTGTTTTAATAGTATTCAAATGTGGTGGGAATATGAGACTAGTCCAGGTACTTGGGCTTTAGTAAATAATACGATGACTACAACACAATCAGGATTGTCTTATGATGTATTTTATGGGCAAGGTTGGAGTATGAGTAGTAATTGTTTTACCAATCATTTTAATCAATATGGAGATGGTAATTATAGAATGAAAGTGTATGTTATGCATATAGATTCCAGTAAAGATTATAATTTTGAAGGAGATCCTATTGCTTGGACATCACAGAATAATTATTTAATAATTTGTGGTTGTATAGATCAAACGGCATCTAATTATAATTCATCAGCTCTTTGTGATGATGGTTCTTGTACATATTTAGATTATCATGAATGGGAAAAATGTAGTAATGGAGATATTCTTAATCTAGTAGAATTAGGTCAGGCACAAACATCTGTTAATACTGCTAATTTTTATTTAATTGCTTACTCTCCTAATCAAGGAGAAGTAATGCAAATACTTTTTGCTGATGGAAGTATAGAATGTTATATATATTTAGGAACAAATTCAGTTCCTGCTAGTTTAGGATTTGCTGGTTTACCATCAACTATTATTACAATACATAATGATTGTGCCTCATGTGAAGTAGTATACGGTTGCACAGATACAAATGCTTCTAATTATAATCCATTCGCTACTATAGATGATGGAAGTTGTTTATATCCTCTAATAATATGTGGATGTACAGATCCAACTGCATCTAATTATGATCCAACTGCTACTGGAGATTGTTATGATTCTTCTAATGAGAATGATTGTAATGTTATAGGTAGTGTTGATTATAATAATATTGGTCAATATGGAAATACATCTTGTTGTGATTATATTGATCCTTATGGTTGTACAGATCCATTAGCATGTAATTATAATCCTAATGCAACTATAGATGATGGATCTTGTTGTTATCCTGGATGTATATTCCCAGCAGCAATTAATTATGATCCTACTGCATGTTGTGATGATGGATCTTGTCTATATCCTAGTGGAGAAGATATATTTGGTTGTACGGATCCTCTTGCTATAAATTATAATCCAAATGCTACTATTGATGATGGGTCATGTTTATATGATGGAGGTAATGGAGGAACAAATCCTAATCCTTGTGATACAATTGATATTACTACTATTACTCCTAATCCTTGTGATTTATTACAAATTGCTCATATATGGTCTAATAGAGTTAGTACTGGAACAGGAGGATGTGTAGATGAATTACTAGATGATTTAATTATGTCAGTTGCTTTATATGATATGTTAGACGAAACAATTAAAAATAATTAGAGATGCCTTTAGATAAAACAGTAATAGCATGGTCAACCACACATTGGGGTAGTGGAAATGAGCCTATCATTAAAGTTTACTTTGATGCAGGTCCATGTGTAGCTACTACTTATCCAATGCCTCAAGGAAATGGTACACCTCCATTATCTGTAGTAACAGCTTCGTCTTTTGGACAACAAATTTGTAATATACAAGATATTACTGGTGATGGATATGGATCATCATTTCCTGGTAACACTTCGACAGGAACTATGAATGGTGCTGGTAATAGTACTAGAAATCTTATAAGCAAAACTGTTTCTAATGATTTTACAGTTTCAGGATATAGAACATATTCATATGAATTAGTAGATGATCCAGGACAAATAACAGCATTTGACGGTGATTTAGGAGGAGGTATGACATCAGGAGTTCCAGAAGGTTCTGCTCAAGTATATACTATTGATGTGTGGGTTCCAGGAAGTGATATACAAAGAGATACTTTAGGAGCAATGCCTGTTAATGTATGGCAACTTAGATCTGCGGGATGGAAAATGAATCAAGGTTATATAGATCCTTATGATGCAGCAATTACTGGACACCGTTTAAATGGATCGGTATTGGTTTATAATCAATGGGGTGGAGCTGCATCTCCTATACTAGGTGTATCAACAGATATGAATGAAGGAGTTCAAGTAGCAATTAATCCTATTAATGATCCCGATAATCGTTTTTATGGAGAATTATTATTTCCACCTATACCACTTACTACTACTTGGGGTAGTTGGCCTAGTACATTTGATACAATAGATTTTAAAAATGAATATTTAGTACAAGGTATAACTCCTACAATTCAGCCTAGTGATTGTTCTTCAGCAAATCCTACTACAGGTACGTTACCTTTACAAATGAAAGGAATAGCATGTTCTGATAAATATTACTATTGGTTACAAGCTCAATCACTTGCTAGTACTAATAATACTTCAATAATTGATGAATTTGTACAACTTATGAATATAGTTGGTGTACATCAAGCTCCAGGATATGTAGCTCATCAAGTAAATCAGGGCATAACTCCCCAAAATAACGATGTAATGCCTACATTAGGAGGATGGGCAATAAATAGTTATCAAACTTCACAAGCAGTTAATGATCCATGTACTAATATTACTTATACTGTTAGTTCAGTAATAGTAACTCAAAATAATTGTAATTCAGGTGTAAATATCGGCGCTATAGATATTACTCCTACATGGGGAACGTCTCCTTATACTATTCTACAAACAGCTGGACCTGGTAGTCTTAATGTTACTAATATTACTGGTACTCATTCATTAACTAATTTAGCTGATGGTAGTTATTCATTTTTAATTACAGATAGTGATGGGTGTTTTACTACAGATAATATAGTTTTAGCATGTACGCCATGTACTCTTGATGTTCAAGGTACTGTAACTAATCCTTTATGTGTCGAGGATAAGGGATCTTACGAGATTTTATCTACTACAACAACTGCTGGTTCTGTTACATATACTTATGAATTAACGGGTACTATGTCTATATCTTCTGGTCCAGGTCAATTAGGTACTCATACATTTTATAGTCTTATTCCAGGTAATTATGTTGTTTATATAACTGAAGATAATACTGGATGTACAGACCAATTAAGTTTTTCTATAGTACCTCCTAGTATAATGGTACTTAGTAGTATTGTATCAAATGTTACTATGTATGGATTATCAGATGGTTCTATTAGTTTGTCTGCAACTGGAGGATCTGCTCCTTATACTTATTTATGGAATACAGGAGATACTGGTCCTAATTTAACAGGATTAACTGCTGGAACTTATTCAGTTCAGGTTACAGATATTAATGGATGTATAATAAATGATTCATTTACTATTACTGAACCTGAGTGTAATTTATTATTAGGAGGTTCAGTTACAGGATCTTCTCAAGGAACAACTGCAACTACAACGACTGCTACAGCAATACTAGATGTTAATTCTACTACATTAGCAAATTTTGATGGTAGAAGAATTTTAATAGATATACCTGATGGTTCTGGAGGATTTACTTATTATGAAATATGGTTTGATGCTACTGGATCTACGACAGCACCAACTGCTGTTTCTGGTTATACACAAATAGAAGTAGATATTAGTTCAGAAACTACTGTTACAGGTATTGCTAGTGTTTTAGATACTCAAATAGGTTTATATATAGCTTCTACAGAATTAACTACTACATTAGCTTCTGGATCTGATGTAATTAATATTACGTTTACAAATACAGGTACTGCAGCATTAGCTCATGCATCTACAAATGGTACTACTAATACAGAGTTAAATATAATATTAACTCAACAAGCTGGTAATGATGGATCTATTAATTTATATGATCCTATAGGAGGACTTCCTCCATATACTTATTCTTGGACAGGACCAAATAATTATACAGCTACGACTCAAGATATTAGTGATTTGTCTACAGGATATTATACTGTTGAAGTATGTGATTCTTTAGGTTGTTGTGAATCAGTTTCTTTCTACGTAATGCCAGGAGATTGTATTACTAGTTGTGATGCAGATACAGTAGTTAATTATTTAAATTCTATATTACTAAGATGTGGTTGTGAAATTAATAATAACCATGGAGGAAGAAATGGAGAAGGAGATCATTCAGAATTAAGAACTAGTGGAGTAAGAACTCAATTTAATACATATAATACTTCTATTAAAATAGGTAATACAAATTATAGTTCAACTACAGTAACTAATAATAGTCCTAAATCTTCAATATCTATACCTAGACCATCTAAACCATTACAATCAATTATTAAGAGTCCTGTATTTAAAGAAAAAGATGTATCTATAATAAAACCTTTAGAAAATATTATTAAAATAGTAGATATGGGTTTTGTAAAAGAATTTACTAAATCTCTTAAAAATATTATAGATAGTGGTATAGGACATATATATACTAAACTTGTAAAAGATAATAAAAAAATTCATACTGAATTATTAAATAAACCAATTGATGAAGTTTTAAAATTAAAAGAAGAAGAAATAAAAAATATACAATCAGATATAGATGATATTCCTACTAGTATATCAGAAGCTTTAGATAAAGGATTAAATCCTAATATATTATATAAAGAACTTTTACTAGAAGAGGAATTAAAGAAAAAAGAAATACTTGAAAATGGTACAAATGGTATGGGTAATATATATGATCCACCTGAATCATCAGATGACGAGTGTGATAGTGCGGATGGGTGTTAATAAAATAAATATTAAAAAAATATAAATTAAAATTAAAAAAATGAATTTTATAAATAGTTGGGCAAAAGGTAATAAGAAAGAAACAATATGTGATATATCTGTTAGATTAGGTAGAATCACATTATTAGAAATACATTTAAATTTTGGTGTAAAATATAGATTAGTTGTAGCTAATTTTGGTATTGAGTTCTAATATGAAAATAACTAACCAGCAATTATATGATGATATACAAGACGTCAAAGAAGACGTAAGATTTATTAAGAAACGATTATTAGATCCAGATGGTGGAGCTATTTCTAGAGTTAATAAAAATACTTCTTTTAGAAAACAAACAGGAAAGGTGTTGTGGTCTATTTGGATCGCTTTAATAGGTATAATAGGTAAAATAATATTTTGGAATTAAATGGTAAAATTTGTAAATGAAAATACAGGATTTAAAATAGGAACAACAAGAAAAGAGGTTCAAGAAAAAATTAATAAATTATTTAACTAGGATATATGGTTAATTTTTTGTATATTTATAAAGTTAATAAAAATAAAAAATATGGATTTTAATACAAGTAAAGTAAAATGTAGTGCTTCTTCTGTAGGAATTTTTCAAACTAGCACAGCTAATAAAGTAAAGAGTAATAAACCTTGTTGTTGTGATTATCATATATTTACAGGATTATCAGCTTCAGTACTTCTTAATTATTCATATAGTGAAGATATATTAGATACTAGAGCACCATTTGATCACGATCAAGATTATGGTCATACAACAGTAGGTGGTGCAACTATTCTACCATCTCCAGTTTTACGTATGGGTTCTTCTTTTATAGCTGATACTAATCTAAAGTTAGATAGTATTTATGGTTATATGACTATTAATGGAGCTAGTAGTGCTACAGCAACTATAGCTATTTGTAAGGTAACACCTGCTGTAGGTGTCTCTTCAGCATTAACACCTGTAGCTTTAGGAGAATTTATAGTAACTAGTAATGATAGTAATCAAGAATATAGTCTAATAGATAGTAAATCATTTTCTAATATAAATGTATCTAAAGGAGATATTGTTTTTACAATGATAAAAGGATCAAATGATGGTGATGGTATTTACTGGCGTACAAAATTAAAATTTAGATAAAATAAACTATATGGAGTTGGGAATCTACATTGTTATGTGGATGGAGTCGAATCAATAACAGGAGGACTAGAATATAATGATGAAACGTTTACATTTGATATATTAAAAGGCGGGAGAAGTGATAATTTTAGAACAGGATTAATTTTTCAATCATCACTAAATGATAGAGATAGAAGAGACTTACAAGATTGGTTAACATATAGAAACTAATCTGAAATTAAAATAAATATTAATATAAAATAAATAAATAAAATTATGTCAAAGTACAAAAGTCCAATGGGAGGAAGTGGTAAAAGAACTACTAACCTCTTTTATAGATCAGGGATAAGTTCCCTATTAAGCAGAATTGAAAAACTAGAAAACGAAGTATATTGTTGTAAAGATACAGAAGAAGTATATGTAGTTGATGGTAGTAAAACATTAAATCGTAGTACTCATAATTATGGTACTATTGTTTGGGCTGCAGAAGCAGATGCTGAAACACTTACTTTATTTCATCCTAAAAAAGGAGATAAATTAGATGTTATATTATCAGCAGATACTCATGGTAGTGGTGTTTCTATTACAACTGGAACATTAAATAATGCTTCTCACTATTTTTATGGTAATGTATTTGTTACGCAAAGTGATGCTGATGATACAATATCAATGCAATCTGCAACAGCCGCTGAAGGAGCAGCAGGTGTTTTTGATCACCTTAATTTAGAAGATGATAATACAGCTACAGGAGGTCAAGAAGGAAATAAGATAAGTTTATTAGCAACAGCTGATAATGTGTGGTATGTAAATGCTATATTAAGTACTACTGGTACACCAGCAAGTATAGTAACAATGGCAGCAGCTGCAGTGTAATAGTTGTAATTCTGGATTTTTTTACTATCTTTGCAGTATTAATTAATAATACCTGTATATGGATAATGTAAAAAAACTAAGAGAACACCTACTAACGAAAGGTAGGGACAAAAGTTACAATGAGTTAGCCGAGCTTTATCATATTAAAGATAAAGCTGGGCATATCTCAGGAGAAAGAGTAAGAGGAATATGGAGACGATTAAAAGTTTCTAGGGATCCTCAATCAGATAAGAAC
>CEPZ01017315.1_pt1 | contig 11816 bp, 7 predicted proteins | sample 530461 | NCBI WGS metagenome assembly CEPZ01 (sample SAMEA2620106, study PRJEB7988) | marine metagenome | isolation source: saline water (ENVO:00002010), including | reverse complement strand
ACGCGAGTTGAAGAGCTGGTAGTAATATTAGTATCCTGGACAGTCCTTGATTCACTCAAGCTGTCGATTGTTACTTGTGGAACTTGGGTCGAAAAAATTGTATCCTGAACGGTGTTGATCATACCAAGAGCTGTATATGCGCTTTGCCCTGAGGTTGTAACGTCAGTGTTTGAATTTGTTGAGCTGTCTGATAAGCGGAAGTTTTTAGTACCAACACGGTAACGGAGCGCATCATTGTTAGGAACTCGGAACGTACCATACAAGGTACCTACTGAATCTGTTTGGAGAGTTCCTCCTTCATTTGCTGTGTTCGCGAATGTACTATCAGTTTTTGTTACATATGACGCGACACCTTCACCATCAAAGAACGGATAAAGAATTGTATTAGGCTTAAATCTGGTCGCTGTAAAGTTTACATTTCTTGCGCGCATCCACGGAATAATATTAATATCTACCGTGCGTTCGCCGAGTCTATCGATCTGTGTTTCAGGCTGAACCTCAATAGAAAAACCTGTTCTTATTTGGTCTTGTGTAGTTGTGGTTGCAACGCTTTCGGTAGTTGTAATAAGGTTTCGGCCGCCGCCAAGCGATTGTGTATCTGTAGTAGTACCCAAGCTAACCGAAGACGTTCCGGTGCCCCCCTGAATGTTTTCCCAATCCCCAAAGTGAGCACCGAAGGCATCTGCTAATTGCTCCCAGGCATCTGAATTGCCGTCAAAGTTAATTTGAAGTTCTGGTTTGGTGACCGTATCAATCCAATGGTCACTTTCTGGATCCAAATCAACATCACCAACCCAATGGAAAATTAACTCTTCAGCTGCGTTTCGGCCCTGAGTAGCGAATGGTTGTTCAATAAATTTTGTGTGTGTCCACGGCAATAAGACCAGGTCACCAGGGACTGGCGTTTCTATGCCTGTAACTGTTCCAGATCCGGTGGCCGAGCCTGTAATACCACCACTATTTGTCCATGTACCTGTACGTTGTTCAAGATACATTTTCTTGACAGCTGAATCAACATCATCAACCACCAGGTTTCGAATAGTTCCGGTTGCGCCAGACGCTGTCTGAGTCACAACTTCATCAACCGCGAAAGCAGCTGTTTCTGTATATGTCACGGTAATGTCAAGAGCATTACGCTGAACGGTTGAGGATCCAGCTGCATTATATTCAAGACCGACGTTATTTAATGTGAAACGAGGCCGCATTTCACCACGAACTGGGTCGATAGAACATTTATAATCAGAATCGTTGATATTACCGATGTTATGCCCGGTGAATGAATCGACAAGAACGCCGTTCTTGAATCTGTTGTTACCTGTTCCATCAAGGATCATCAAATCTGCGCTATCTTTTTCCAACATCGATAGTGAGGTATAATATTCGATCCTATTAATACGCTGCTCAAGGGCGCCGATATCCCTCATAGTGTAACGGCGATTGTCGATCTGTTTGACTGAGGATGATAGGTCTTGTCTTCCAACATCACGGCCAACATTTGGTGCTATTGAAGGGAAAGCGGCAACATCAATTTTAGCCAATGTCATAGCGTCGTCAAGATCACCCGGGGTTCGTGGGAACAGCGCAGGAACGCCTGTCACAGCGCTAATTGTACCCTTGTTGTCAATTGTGATAATATCTTTACGCGGCAAATAATATTCAAGGTCTGTTGTGAAACTCTCATTAGGTTTCATCATATGCTGGCCGCCTGAAACCGCTACATATGATGCGCTGTTCGCCGGATCGGTCGACATAGCTGCAAGGGTAGTTGCGTCAAAAGAGGTATTTGTTCTGATAGGACGGATATCGATGCAATTTCTTAGGTCAAATTGTTTACCGGTTGTTGGTGAGTTATACAACGGAATTTCTTGTGTCTTGATTTCATCATCATCTGGAGTGCCATCATCAACTGGATATGAATCAACACTCAGGTAACCTTCACCGCCAGATGTATCATGGGTGAAATAGTCAAGCTCAACTAGTAATTTATCACCAGAAGTGATTACAAGAGTGCTATCAGGCTTAAGCTTCAATCGGCCATGGTCATACATGTTATCACGCTGGCCATCATCAAGTGTGAAATTAGATGTAACGTTTGCGCCATCAGTTTTTGCTGAGAACGCTGAGGTATGTTTGCGGACAGATCGGATTTGATAAACATCTGAGAAGCCTAATCCCCAAGGCCCGGAAGTATCTGCGCCAACGTCTGTGTTTCCGGTATTTCTCTGAACAAACCTATGTGGCTTCAGGGTCTTGGTTGTTTGTACACCATCAGTTTTTTGTTGGGTTGTAACGACTTGAGCTGTTACACCCGATACAGATTCTTTAATATCGAATACAGCATTATCTCCGGTAACAACGATTGATCGCGCGCCATCACTACCTGTACCGCCCATATCAATTAGCTCGCCTGAGGCGATGAATTTTGTGATTGCGTTCGTACCGACAGCTCCAGCTGTGTTCACTGTCATGGTATTAGCATCTGTAACAGATTCAACTTTGAAGGGCCCAGCTGAGCCAATTTTTACAAAGTCGCCAGCAGCTAATTCGGTATCAAATGCGGTACTAAATCCACCGATCACGTTGGCACTTTCGCCGTAAATAGCTTTCGCCGCGGTTCCAGTCAATGTAATATTCATAGCATCATCTGCCAGGACAACAAAATTTTCATTCTTTTGAGTTGCGTTCAATGTGCCTGTGACAGGCCAATCTTCATCTCCTGTTAGCGAAATCGTAAATGCGCCTGAGGAAACAGAAACAGAATGTTCTTTTATATATTGGTAGGTATTATCGACTGTACCGCTTGAATCTGTTAAACGCTTGATGTTAGATTGTGGAATGGTAAAAACAGATTTGTTGAACCCTGTTTCTTTCAATACTGCGCCTAGGCCTGCTTCTCGGACACAATCACCGAACGCATCTGTGCCTGATCCATTATTCAAATAAACTGAACGTACACCTGAGAACGATCCTGAGGTCATGATGATATTTGTTAAATATAGTCGGAATTGGCAAGCATGTTTGCCTTGTGTACCAGACTCATGTAATAGAGCTCGGACATCAGCTGTTCCTAATTCAATACCAGGAGCTGCGGTTGCACCATATGTTCCTGTAGCAATTGAGTTCGCTGCGAGGCTTCTCAGAGATACGGTTGTTAAATCGTTAAGATTCCATAATCCGGATACTGCATTGACAAGAACATAATTACCATAATTTGCAGGAATTGCCTGGCTATCAACGGCAAGAGTTGTATTGCCTTTAGTAATAGCGACCGTTTGTGTGCCCAATGTTTCATATTCAAAGCCTCTTACAAATGCCTTACCAGGCTGGATATCAATAGCTAACTTAGTTGAATCGCCGCCATTTCCTGCCGTGTAACGACCTAGGTTTGAACCATCGTCCAAATGCTCTCGGACCCGGACTTGCATTGGGCGAGTTGTATAGTTTCCTGATTCATTAAAAGTTCTACGCGCAAATTCTTTCGCAAGCTGTCCATATTCTGTTTTTTGGCCTGATGATTTAACAACACCATTCTCAACTCTGAAAAGTTCATAGAAATCAGTCAAACTTGTGGTTGTTAATGATTTCTTGACCAGTGTCGGAGTCAGCTTAAGGCGTGATGCGCCTGGGGCTGCAGCATTGAATGAGCCAGACGCATTATCAAGTAAGCTTGTATCGTCGGTATCTGTGACAATTGATTCATCAATCGTATAGCCGATCTTATATGATGGTGTGTTAGAATATTTGTCAAGGACGATTGTCTGTTTTGTCACCCTGATAAAGTGGTCTTTTGCAAAGACAATACCGTCCGCGATGGTAAATGCCGAACCTGTTCCCCTTGAAGCTGCGTCGGTAAAGACAACAGCGGTTGCTCCGCTGTTGGACGTTAGAACCTCTGAATTGTTGAAGGTTTTTGTTGCGCCATCTGTGCCGGAATTGGTATATTTAATATATAACGTATTTGTGTTAGGATCTGCAGCTTGAGTGCCGGCTTGGGTTCCCACAACAAATGCGGTCACGCCAGACGTGCCGCCTGTCATTATAGTATTAGCATATGTCGCTAATTCAGCTGCTGTGATTGGCGAAGCCGAATTATCATTATCATTAATTTTGACATATTTATAATTTAAATCAAAGTGAATTTCACAACCAGCGACAATCGTGCCGTCAGTTAGGAAGTGTTCTCCAAACCGATTAATTTGATTTTGAAGGATCGTTTGTTGCTGGGTTAATTCGCGAACCTGAACAGCTCTGCCTGGACGATATAAAACACGATGAAAATTATCTGTTTCATCGAAATCATCCCAATATGGAGAGACATTTAGGTCTGTGGTCAAATCAGCCATTGCTGTTCCTTATATACGTTCATTCTATTTATAATCAGAACTTAATTATTAATTTAATATCCTCGATCTGGTCAGCTGCTCGGCTAATAGGACTACGCTGTTCAACATAAAGGACATCACCTGAATATTTCAGAAGAGCGACTGGCCTGATGCTATCAAGAGTCGCCGTCGCGCCAGATTCGGCGCCAGTCAGCGTTTCTGTTTCTGTAAACGTTCCGCTTGTACTTGTCACCCTGATTTGTGATGTGTTAGCGTCAATCACTCGACCTGTCTTAGCTGACGTGCCGCCGGTTACAACTTCATCGACATTATATGATCCTGAAATACTGGAGATATTCAACGTGGTTGATTGGTCATAAGCTGTGTTAGTCGCAGCCGCGCCAGTAGGCAGAAGCGGATCACGGAGAACTCCGATCTTACGGAAATCATTACCTGTTGTGAATAGCCCTGATTCAGTCTTGTCGAATTTGGTGTTCAACATGACGTTATATCCGCCTAATTCTTGTACAGGGTCAGCGCCGTGACCGCCTGGAGGGGCAATATATGTAGTCGCGGTAGCCCCACTAAATCCGTTTGCAGCAAACGAAACCGTCGCTTGTGAATAATTGTTTCCTACAAATGTAGGAACAATTGTCTGAATTAAATTTGTGGCCGTGTTCATTGTTGCGATAGCTGTCGCTAAGAACCTTCCAGTGTGCCCGTCTCCTGTAATTGTCACGGTGGGAGCGACTGAATACTTCGAAGCCGTTGTCGGAGCTGTAGCAAAAGCTGTTGTCAGCGTCACAACTTTAGATGTACCGTTATAATCTGTAATTACAGACTGTTGGCCGATACCTGTTCCGCTTGTAATATAAATGGTTGAACCGGTATATATGCCGTTGTTAGCCCCTGCGCTAGCAGCTAAAGTCATTTGAGAAGTGTTTGCAACAGCTGCAAGCGTGCCTGTGTTATAGTTAGCTGCGCCGCCTGCCCATGCGCCTGTGTTTACAACATCGATAACATCAATGGCTCCATTTGACGCTGCTTGTTGGATATCCCACTGTACAGATCCATCATCCGATGTTAGTGTTGTTACAGGGATGTAACTCTCAGTAACCCATTTCAAGGCGTCAGCTGCATCAATCGTGTACATGAATTTCCAGATATAATCATCCGAAGTACTGAATTTTGCTGTGGTTGTTCCGGTAGGTTTTACAGTTGATGCCGCGCCTTTGTTATTATAAAGGCATTTATAGACATTATAGGCATCTGTTAAGACGAAATAATTAGTGTCAGCTAACGCAGCTTTGTCACTATATTCTGCGTAAACCGTTCCTGTGGTCCAATTAGTTCGATTAATAGCGTATGTAACGTCGGTAGAAGCTGTTCGTTTGGCAGCGATCATGTCATCCCAATGTTCGAATTCAGTGTTCGCTACGGCGTCGATAGGGGTAGGCGGATCGAAATCATTAGACCATGAACGGACACGACCAATAAACATGTACATGTAGGAAGGAGAAGCTTCGCTAAAAGCTTCAAAAAATTGATCAGCGTTATGGTGCCTAAACTTTGTAGTAACAAGTGATGGCATGTAAAATCGTCCTCTTTGTTTTATCTATTTATAATATTTTATTTCGGTTTACTCTAAATATCGGAACTATATTCATAAAGATCCCCTTTAAATTCATTTCCAGCACCTTTCAAATCACCAACATAACTTCTTTTGAGCTCAAAAAATTCATTAGACGATACAGCTGAAATTTGAAACATTTGGTCAGCGTTTGTTCCACTTGTGTCACGAATAAATATAATTTGATTATTACTGAGGGTTGGGCTTGAGTTGCCTGCTGTCCAGCTTGATGAATTAAATGTTACATTTGCTTGGCCCATAATTAACCGATTATTTGGAATAGCGTCTAAAACAACTGAAGCTAAATCACTAAGCGGCCGTGAAGCAACAAATGCAATTTGATTATTCACAACATTTTGTACGCCATTTGTATATCCCAGCCGCCATTCAAATATCGGATTTTCTTGGAGAATAGCAATATTATTAGCGCTAGCTTCGATAATTTCATTCGGGTCAATCCTGATAAACGAACTGGCGCCTACTGAATCTGCAATCGTTGTGTTGTTCGCTGATAGTTGAATCACTATTTCATCTTCAACAGTCGCGACCGTAGTTGATAATATATCAACAAATGCAATTTGACCGAACAGCGCAACGCCGGCCGGGTGTACTAATTTCTTTAGAATATCTCTATATCGGTTGATGTATTGTTGGCTATGAACAACATATGAATATTCTTGATAAAAAACACTATCCTGGAGAACCTTATCCCATGATAAAAAACCATCTGTTCCAATCCATCGTCCAGTAGCTGTGGTCACACCACTCGTATTAATAATCGCTGATACACCATTCGTTGAAGTGATAGTTTCACGCTGAATAAACGTGCCTAGCTCATTTGATAGTTCAAGGTTATAAACTGTCGCGCCGGCTTCGATAACTTTCTGGACATTTTCAACAAGGCCTGTCGCTCCGCTAGACCCGCCAGTGATAAGGAATCCTTCCATTAAAAAGTTTGTATCATCGCCTGAAACCTTCAAAATAATTGGTTTTGACCACTTGCCGTCAGATGCTCGGAGCATCAATTCTCCTGGGTATTGAAATATGATTTCTTCATTATAAAGTATACGAAATAGAAGGGCTGTGGCTTTTTCAGCGCCTTTAGCTCGATACATATCGGTAATATGCTTGACAAGCAACCGCTTATCTGCTAGAGTATTTTCTGGAATTTGATGAAGAAATTCATCATGGAAATACTTGATAAATTTATCTAATGTATCATCAATTGATCTATACGCGAGAAGGTTTTTTGTGACCTCTTCGACCTGTCCGGTCTGTTCAAGATATTCGTAATATGCTTTGATAAACGCGACCAGTTTTGGCGCATCTGTCCGAAAGAACCCCGGAAACTGTTGTTCAACCAGATTTGTTAATTTGGTTTCAATCGACATATATTATACTTCTCGATCTTCCGTGGTTGAGATTGTTTCATCTGCAATAAGGATAATTTGTTCTCGCAATGGGTTGATATCTTTATTAACTGGGATTACATTAATTTTCAAAATACCTTCATTCGCGACAGCTGTCGGGCTGAAAGAATTGAGTGTAACTGTGCCAGCTGAATAATCAACGGTACCGATGTTAGCTTCAACAACCACTGTTTGTGCGCCTGATGTCCGGACGATATCAAGGCTGCCATCGGAATTATCTTGGATAAATGATGTATATCCTTGTGAAGTGAATGTGGTTGAAATAACATCACCGATACTTCCGCTATTTTGGATTGAGTTGACAAAATTAATCACATATTGAGTAGCGACACTCAGAGTTGGAGTGATCCGTTTTTGCATTTTTAATGTGGTTTGGTTTGACAAAATAGAAAGGTCAGTATCATCAATGGCTTCTGTGAATTTTGAATATCTGAGAACCTTACCGAACGCATTTAGCTGGTTTGTTTGCCAGTCTGAAAGTGTGGTGCTTACTTCACTTTTAAGCGTTCCCGCTGATTTTGTAGTCAAATCTGGATTGAAAATAACCTCAATCGTCGGAACAACATATAAAAATTCAGCATCGACAAATACAGGATCAATACTCAAGACATTCCGTGTTTTTAATGAAGTGACTAAGGCGGCTTTCCGGGCATCTGAAAGCGTTTCTCCAATTGTCGGTTTCACAGCTAAATATACTTTACCGAACACTTGTGGATCGTTATCTTCTCCACCCCAGGCAGCCACGGCATCAAAATCAGTGTTTTCCGCCAGGACGACTCTCTGATAATCTTGAACAGTTACAACTCGGCCTTGCCTTTCATGGTGCTTCGGCGCATTGAATTTGATCGAATCAACTGTTTCTATTTCAACACCGCCATCGGCATCTGTTGTGGTTGTAACTGTAATATCAGTGTGGCCGTCAATAGCCGTTGCCTCTGTGAACGTATCAGCGCCATTACCCTTTATAGTGTTACACACGCGGTAGGTTATTACGACAAGGTTGCCATTGACAGGCTGCTTACCGATCACACCATCACCAAATTTAATTTCAAATTTTTCATCATCTGTTTCATGTAAGAAATACACTTTCGATGTAGCCTTAACCTCTGTCAGGTCAGACGCTTCCGTCCAGGTCGCGATCGTTGTGTCTGTTGATGATTCTTGAATTTGAACGGTTATACTTCTGGTATCAACATTCTTATTAGGTAATATATAATCAACAGGGCTTGAATCTGAAACCGTGAAAGTATGAGTAAGCGGCAGCCCTTCAACCAAAGTAACAGCGGTTTGGATATAATTATTGCTTGTGTCTGCAACCAAAGTATGGGCAACAGAGTTGACAAACGTATACGCAACTTCATCTATTGTTGAGGTAAATTCTGTATTGACAGGAATCGATATTGACGTTACAGCTGTTGTAGGTACAATTTGGATGGTTACCTCAGCCTCTGCACCTTGAGCGGATCGCGGCGTATATCCTAATTCTTTTGCTCTTGATATCACATTGTTCCTGAGAACAGCTGATTCAAGGAATTGTTCGTTGGCCACCATGTTTGCATAATACGAGTTATAATGAGTATTATAAGCGAGCAAGTCTAACAAGACCGACATACCTGAACCATCGAAATCATAATCTTGGAATTGAGTCTGAGCGCTCAAAAACGTTTTAAGGCCAGATCGGATATCGTCAAAGTCTAAATCTGAGACAAGGAGAGCTGAATTAGCGTGAGACATATTATCTGATTCTTTCTAAAAATACGGTTAAATCTACTGGGTCGGTTTCACCTTCAACCATAAACACGATTGAAGCTGTGAATCCATTTGCCTCAGGGTCGGTGGAAACATCAACATCAATTAATTTGATTCTGTCTTCAAAGTTGTTAAGAACTGTTTCAATAGCATTCCGGATATCGTCCGCAGTTTCAGGTATCATCAGCTCAAACAAATGATAAGTCACGTTTGAGCCCAGCTCAGGACGGAAAAACCTCTCATAGTGATTTGTTAATACGAGAATTTTTACCGCTTGTTTTACAGCGTCATTATTTGTCAATCGTGTCAACAGCCCAGTAACCGGGTGTGGCTCAAAGTTGATCGAAAAGTCGCTGAATAGTGTTTCTGTTGGCAAAGCCATATTTTTACCTGTTTTTCTTTTCTCTATTTATAATGAAAAGTGCGCTTGACTCTCGCTTGACAATATGTTATATTAAGGCTGTCCTGAATGAAATGGACGTAGCTAGTCAAGCTAAGGCCAGCCAGCGACCCGGTTATTCGCTAATGGTAGTGAGAGAGCTTCCAGCCACACGCGAGTGTAGGCATGTATCAGGATTACCTTCAATGTTAACCGGTATATCATTAATTGTAACAAATGAAGATCCAATAGCTGTTTGCCATGCATGAAAAGCATGAATACCAGGGCCATGGCCAGTTCCTAAAGAGCCGTTAATTGATACTAATTTCCCTTCATCCGTTACCCAATCTTGGCTGACTGTATCTATTATACCGCCACCTGAATTAGCATCGCCTATTCTATGTAATTTTGGATCTGCCATTAATTTTCTTTCTTCACTTTCACTAGCGCAATTTTAGTCGCGTTCGTTTCTAAGCCGCTGTTGTATGTTTCCGTAGTTTTTTTAGCTACTATAGTTGTTTTTGTACCGGATACTGTGGTTCTCATATTACCTTCAACATGTTCAGTATAATTACCGGTTACATTCGCTGTTAAATTACCATCAACTCTCAAATATGCGTTCTTTTTAACATATATCGTCGCGTCTTCATCCACCGTTATGTGTGAATATCCTTGAATATATACATGGTCGGTGCCAGCGATGATCGTATAGTTATTAGCGACTACCTTGACTACCTTAGATCCTCGAGGTCCAATCTCTGAGAATGTCCCAGATTTATGATACTCTGCTATTCTTTCATTCCCTGGAGTATCATCAATTTCTCTAATATGGCCTGATTCAGATTCGAAAACCCTATTATAAGGGTATTTCGCATCATAAGGAGTTGGAGTTTCTGACCATGAATATGTAGGGATTGTGAAAGTATTAATTTTCCAGCCTTTTGCAACATCTCTGGTTCGATTTGTAAGCTTTGTTTGAACAATCGTTTTGTTAAGGGTTTCAGATCGAGCTAATCTATTCGTGTCAGGCTCATTCAATTTATTATGTAAAGGATAATCAATACCCGAAGGAAATGGCCCGTTCGCCGCTATTTCTTCTTTTGTAAATTGACGGTAGAAATCTTTTTTTGGTTTGTTAGCATTTCTAATAGGCCTAGGATCACCGAACCCTACATTCGTTTTTTCTTTATTTCCAGGAGATACGCTCTCAGGTATTCCGCCTATTGTTCCCATCATAACAGGCTCTTGGGCATCTTCACCATCACGGAAAAAACCCATCACCCACGTACCTTCGACTGGACCAGTCGGGCTCTCACCAATTCCTTGCATAGAAGCTGATGTGATAGGCATAAGCGGATGGGCCCATGGTAGTGTATTAGTAGGAACAGCCTGTTTGGATTCAGGATGCCAACCTAATATTCGTACGCGGCAGCGACCTAATTTCAAGGGGTCGTTTCGATCTTCTACAACCCCTTGCCACCAGATAAAGCCATCTTTGCCCATAAAATTGGTTGTCATTATTTACCTTCTCGATTTTCTACCACGTTTTGACATAATCTTATTTTTTACATTGGCCTTGGCGAACAACATTTTTGACATCGCCTTATCCAGACGCTCTTTCTCAGCGTCCTCATCCGACTTGCCTATTTGATCTTTTGACCTGTATTTATCATATACCTTATGAGCTTCTCGTTTATATGACCACATCTTCCGTGTCATAACCTGGACTTCGGCCCATATGACCCCTATTTTAACTAGAAAATGGTGTGATCCATAGTAACCAAACTCAGGGTCTGACCCTCTCTGTTTAATTTCATACCGGCCGACTTTGAAATCTTTCAATACTTTCTTAACCACAATTTCAACTTGATTTTTATCCTTGACTATTAATGCTGAGCGAAGGAGGTCTGTTATACTGTCAGCTTTTCGTCCCCTTTTCACAACCTTATCAAGGAAAGATTTTTCTTGTTTGATGTCGATTAACACTTTTCCTCCGGCGCCGCCTGGAGCTATCTTTTTTAGCTTTCTGTTTAGTTCTTTCTTACCGTTCAATGCAAGATCACGAGCTGTTAAATAAATCTCTTTTGCCGAGCCAACTTTATCTTTACCGCTTATGTTATCCCAAGGTTGAGCGGTCAAAGGTACTGATTGTTCATAAACAGTGGCTGAATCATAAAATACATCCGCGAGCTCGAAAATAGCATGTATGTCGCCGTATTCGAATTCTTCCATATCATTTTTTTCATTGAAACCTAATAACATTATCCTGTTGTTCCTGATCGCTTACCTTTGTTAGCTTCTTCTAT
>CEPZ01209589.1_pt1 | contig 11830 bp, 12 predicted proteins | sample 530461 | NCBI WGS metagenome assembly CEPZ01 (sample SAMEA2620106, study PRJEB7988) | marine metagenome | isolation source: saline water (ENVO:00002010), including | reverse complement strand
TTTCAGTCCAAGTTCTTCAACAACTTTTTTAGCACCATCATCTCCGCCAACTTCTTCTGCTGTAACTCCAACAAATATCAATTCTCCATTAAGTTTTGTTTTAGATAATTCAATTAAAATATTCAACGAACTTGCAATATGGCATTTTGCATCACAAGTACCTCTGCCATACAATTTCCCATCCTTCCCGCTCAGCGGAATGTGTGGAGGAACTGTATCAAAATGACTGCACAGAATCAGTTTCTTCTCACCGCTTCCGGTTCGAGCAATAATATTGTATCGTTTATCATCAACTTGATTTTTTTCAACTTTAATCCCATTTTCTTCCAGATAATTTTTAACAAATTCACAAACTTCACCCTCACTTCCAGTAACACTGTTAATCTCCACAAGCTTCTTAGTTAATTCTACTGTATCCATTTCCCTCAACAAACTGTATTCCGTTTGATTTATATATTTGATTGAGAAGTGTCTAGCATGGATTTGGGGGAGAAGGTTCATATTTTGAATGGCGCGTACGGCACTTTCTGCGAATCCAGAGGCTATCTCAAGGGAATGCACTTGGCCGAGCTGAATATCAAAAATCCTGATGCTGTTTTAGAACTTTACAAAGCATACGAACAAGCAGGATGCGACATTATAACAACTAACACTTTCCAGGGAAACAGACTTCGAGTAAAAGAACTCGGACTTGAAGAACATTTTGAGCAAATTAACAAGGAAGCAGTTAGATTAGCAAAACAGACAAATTGCCTGGTTGCTGGTGGTATTGGGCCATCTGGAAAATATCTGCAGCCACTCGGAGAACTGAATTTTGATACTGCTTATGAAAATTTCAAGGAGCAAATTGCTCTGCTCGAAGGTGTTGACTTAATTCTAATAGAAACTTTCACAGACTTGCGAGAAGCTAAAGCAGCTGCAATCGCTGCCAAGGAAACTCTGAATGTTCCAATAATCTGTACAATGGCTTTTGAACCAGGAGGCAGGACAATCACAGGAACTGATGTTGAAACAGCAATTTCTGTTCTAACTTCTGCTGGCGCAAGTGTTGTAGGTGCTAATTGCGGTGTTTCTCTTGAAGAAATGCAGAAAATTGCTGAAAGATTTGCAAAGAAATCAAAACTTCCATTCTCTATAAAACCGAATGCAGGCATGCCGAAAATCGTGGATGGAAAGAGCGTTTTCAATGAAACTCCAGAAACAATAGCTGAATTTGCAAAAAAGATGGTATCTGCAGGAGCCAGTATTGTTGGAGGCTGTTGCGGAACTAGCCCAGAGCATTTGAAAGCAGTTGCAGAAGCAGTAAAAGACTCTAAACCTCTTGAAAGAAATATTTCTAATCCAGCAACTTTGTCCAGCCGGACTAAAACAATTGAATTAGATAATTTCACAATAATTGGAGAAAGAATCAATCCTAGCAACAGGAAAAACTTGAAAGACGAATTAACATCTGGGAAAACAAATATTGTCCGCAGGGAAGCGCTTTCGCAAGTCCGCGAAGGTGCAAATGTTCTTGATGTAAATGCAAGTATTGTTGGCGCTGATACAAATCTACTTTCAAAAGTTATTGAAACTGTTCAAAATACAACAGATGCACCTCTTTGCATTGACACTCCAGATCTTGAAGCTCTAGAACTTGCTTTAAAGAAGAGTGACGGCAAACCACTTATCAATTCAACAACTGGCGAGCCTGAAAAAATGGAAAAAGTATTTGCTCTTGCCAAGAAATATGGAGCTTCTGTAATCGGACTCACAATTGATGAAAATGGAATGCCAAAAACAGCAGAAGAACGATTTGAAATTACAAAAAAGATTGTTGAATTCGGCTCCAAATTCATTCCTAAAGAAGATATCTTAATCGACTGTCTTACTAGAACTGTTTCTGCAGAGCAAAATCAGGCAGTAGAAACACTAAAAGCAGTTAAAATGGTGAACGAGCTTGGAGTAAAAACAATTCTTGGTGTTTCAAATATTTCCCACGGCTTGCCAAACCGACCACTTCTAAATGCTTCATTCCTGAAACTGGCTAAAGAAAATGGTTTGAATGCAGTAATCTACAATCCAACTCAATTATCAATTGAGCCAACTGAGCTTGCTGAAAAAGTTCTGACTGGCGAGGATGCTGGCGTTTCTGAGTATATTAAAGCAAATGCAGATTTCAAAGAAGTTGAGGAAAAACCAGCCGAACTTTCAATTGAAGAACGCCTGCACTGGGATGTTATTGAAGGAAATGACGAAGATATAATTCCTGCTGTTGAAACAGCACTCTCATCTGGAATGGATTCAATGAAAATCAGCGACAAGCTAATTGCTTCTCTAAGGGAAATCGGAACCAAATTTAACACAGGTGAAGTGTTCCTTCCGCAGGTTATGATGTCAGCAGCAGCAATGAAAAAAGCACTTGCCAGATTAAAGCAGGAATTAAAAGGAGAAAGTTCTGAAAAAGGCACAATTCTATTTGCTACAGTTAAAAATGATGTTCATGATATTGGAAAAAGCATTGTAATTGCCCTGCTAGAAGCTAACAACTACAAAGTAATTGATCTTGGTGTTGACGTTGATGCAAACATAATTGTTGAAAAAGCAAAAGAAACAAATCCAGATGTAATTGCGCTCTCAGCTTTAATGACAACAACAGTAACAAACATGCCTGAAGTAATTAAAGCTCTGAAAACCAGCAACATCAGTGCTCCTGTAATGATTGGCGGAGCTGTTGTGACAGAAGATTATGCAGAGCAAATCGGAGCAACTTACTCAAAAGATGCAGTAGGAGCTGTAGAGCTTCTGAGCAAACTACTATCAAAATAAATATATATCTCTGAACAAAGTCAATTTCACTAAAATGCCTAAAATAACAGAAATACTCAAAAACGGATTCACAGTATCAGCAGAGCTGGTTCCTCCAAGAAACGGCACTTCAATTGACAAAATTGTAGAGGATTCCAAGAAACTGAAAGAAGCTGGACTAGATTTTGTAAGTATTACAAGAGGCGCTGGAGGCAGTTTAAGGGGTGGCACGCTCCCGATTTCATATTTCATTCAGGAACAAGCAGGATTGGATGTAATTGCCCACTTCACCTGCATTGACAAAAAATGCTCCTGCATTGAAAACGATCTTCTAGATCATTCTCATTTCAAAATTAATAATATTCTGGCTCTTCGTGGCGATTTACCTGACTCTGCTCCTGGTGTAAAAAGTGATTCTTCAAAACATTCTGGTGAATATGACTATGCTTACCAGCTAGTTGAGCAGATGAACAACATGAATCAGGGAAAATATCTTTCCAGAAAAGGTTTTGATGCAGAAGATTTCCGAAACGGCAGTAAAACCAATTTCTGCATCGGCGTTGCAGCTCATCCCGAAGAAAATGATATTGAAACAGCAGTTAAGCACTTGAAAGCAAAACAGGACGCAGGAGCTGAATATGCAGTCACCCAAATGATTTTTGATCCTGCTATTTACAAGAATTTTGTTGAAAAAGCCAGAGAAGCCGGATGCACTATTCCAATTATTCCAGGAATCCGGCCTATTACATATTATGACTGGGCTGTGAAATGTGAGGAAAAATTCAAAATTCCAGTTCCTGACAGCATTAAAACTGTTTTGAAAGGTGCAGATGAAACAGAGGTTCGAAAAAATTCAATTGAACTTTTCTCAAAACTTTGCCAGGAATTCAAAGAAGCTGGTGCGCATGGTGTTCATTTGTTTGTTGTTTTCGATACAGACCTTGCTCTTGAGCTTCTTAATAAAATCAAAAACTAGCGTTCCACTTGAAATCTAGCTTCTCCAAAGCCTTTATAAAGGGCCTTAATGATTAATAATACCCTCTTTATATACTATATAAAGAGAATCGTAATCTAAAGCCCAGGGGTGGGTAGAATGGCACAAAAGAAAACATTACAAACTAAAGCTAAGGCTAAGCCTATGGCTAAGCCTATAGTGAAAAAATCACTAACTAAAGCTAAGGCTAAGCCAAAAACTAAGCCTAAAGTCAGGAAAATGGTTCGCGGTTTCAAACCGAAAATCCGCATCGAGAATGTTGTAGCTTCAATTTCTGTTGACGCTGAAATTGATTTGGACAAACTTGCTGCATCTCTGCCAAGTGCAGAGTACGAACCAGAACAGTTCCCAGGTCTTGTATTGAGACTTGAGGATCCGAAATCTGCAATACTTGTATTCAGTTCTGGAAAAATGGTGTGCACAGGAGCCAAAGCTCCAAAGTTCATCAAAATTGCTATTGACAAAACAATCAAACTGATTCGCAGCACAGGTATTAAGATTCGCGGACCTCCAACAATAACAATTCAGAATATTGTAGCAAGCTCTGACTTGTGTGTTGAATTGAATCTTGACAGAATTGCTTTTGCTCTTCAGAATGCTGAATTCGAGCCAGAACAATTCCCAGGACTAGTGTTCAGAGTATTCGACCCTAAAGTGGTGTTCCTGCTCTTCCGTTCTGGAAAGATTGTTTGCACAGGTGCGAAAAAGAGAATCGATCTTGATCGCGGAGTGCAGAAGCTGATTACAGAATTGCGAAGAATAAAGGTGGTTTGATTAACTCTTTCGGGTTAACCAAATTTTATAAAGTCTGAAACACAGGGTAGATGACACAGCCAATGGAGTGACAAGATGCAAGACTCAATAGAAAAATTCGTCCAGTTCTTCAGGGAAACGTATTATAACGATCTGTTGAGCGTAGCTCGCGAATATCCTGAAAAAAGGTCGATTCTTGTTGATTATAACACTCTTGACAAGTTTGATACTGACCTTTCAGATGCACTTTTGAATGATCCAAATGAGACTTTGAAAGCTGCAAAGGATGCGATTACAGAACTGGATTTAGGTATTGAGGGTGAATACAACATTAATGTCAGGGTTGAGAACATCCCAAAACAGCACCACATTCCTATCCGGAATCTGCGTTCTGAAAACATTGAGAATTTTATTGCCATTGATGGTGTTGTGAAAAGTGCTACTGATGTCAGACCAGAAGCAGTTCGCGCTGTTTTCCAGTGCCCTGACTGCCAGAAAGAAATTGTTGTTCCTCAATTCGGAAAATCAATGCAGCTTCCATACGCCTGCGACAACCCAACATGCGGACGACGCGGAAAATTCAAGATGCTGAGAGTTGATCTTGTAAATGCTCAGAGAGTTGGGATTCAGGAACCACCAGAAGAAATTGAGGGTGGAGAACAGCCTACTCAGCTCTACATTCATCTGGCTGAAGATCTTGTAACCCCAATTGAGCGGAAGAAAACCACTCCTGGAAACCGTGTTAAGATTTACGGAATTCTCAGAAAGTCTCCGATTATAACAAGATCTGGCACACAGACTAACCGTTTTGATTTGTATCTTGATGCAAATTATGTTATTGCTGTTGAAAAAGAGTTTGAACAAGTAGAGCTTTCAGATGATGATATAAAAAATATCAAGAAACTTGCAAAGGACAAGCAGATTTATAAAAAGCTTATCAGTTCTCTTGCACCGTCAATTTACGGATATGAATTTATCAAAGAAGCAATTCTGCTCCAGCTTTTCGGAGGAGTGAACAAAGTTCACGAGGACGGCACAAAATTAAGAGGAAACATCCACTTGTTCCTGGTTGGAGATCCTGGTGTTGCAAAATCCCAGTTATTGTGGTATGTATCACGGCTAGCTCCAAAAGGAAGATTTGTTTCAGGAAAGAAAGCGTCAGGAGTAGGGCTGACTGCAGCTGTTGTCCGCGACGAGTTTGCAGGCGGATGGATGCTTGAGGCAGGGGCACTTATTCTTGCAAATAATGGAATTGCATCTGTTGATGAGTTTGACAAAATGACTTCTGATGATCGAAGTGCTATGCTGGAGGCAATGGAGCAGGGAACAATTTCTATTGCAAAAGCAGGTATTGTCACAACTTTGCGTGCAAATACTTCTGTTCTTGCAGCTGCTAACCCAAAATACGGCAGATTCGACAGATACAAATTGCTTGCAGAGCAGATCAATCTTTCTCCAGTTATCCTAAGCAGGTTCGATTTGATGTTTGCGATTCAGGATATTCCATCAAAAGAACGAGATGAAACATTATCAGAGCATGTTCTAAGTTCCATCAAGGATCCTAAAAGTATCAAACCTGTTGTTTCTGAAGAAACGATGAAGAAATATATTGCATATGCTAAAGTTAATATCAAGCCAAAACTTTCCAAAGAAGCTAAGGATCTTATCAAAAACTTTTATGTGAGCTGGAGAACAAAATATGTTGGGGAAACAGGAACAACTACTGTTCCACTTACTCCACGACAGCTTGAGGCTCTTGTCAGGATTTCTGAAGCCAGTGCAAAAGTTCGGCTCAGTGATAAAGTTCTTCCTGAGGATGCACAAAGAGCTATAAGGCTACTTGAGTATTCATTAAAAGAAATCGGAACTGAACCTGAAACTGGAAAAATTGATATTGACAGAATTGTTTCCGGTACAAGCTCGGCTCAGCGTAGTAAAATCTACACCATGCTTACTATAATTGACGAACTTTCCCAAAAAGTCGGGAAAGCAGTACCAGAAGAAGATATCTTAATCAATGCTAAGGAGCGAGGTATTGACAACATTGCAGCAGCTGACCTTATCAAAAAACTAAAGGAGAAAGGTGATTTATATGAGCCCAAACCAGGATTCCTCCAAAAATCTTAAAATGCCAATTGAGTTCAATGTCAGAATGTTCGCAATAGGTTCAGGTCTGTTCATGCTTGCACAGATCATCGGGATGCTTACAGGCTTCCTGAATTTGAAACTGCCAGAGTTTGCAGAAACTCTTGCAGTTGGGCCATCTATTGGTGGTTTTGTGATAGCATTTATGATTGCAACTGCAGTTCTTATTGTTCTTCTCAAGTTTTTGAAAGGCAATTTCTTTTTCAAGCTAATGCTTGGTGCACTAATATTCATTGGAAGTGTGGAAGTGCTAAGCACTTTCATGTTCGACTGGCTTTCAATTGTACTAGCCCTTGCGCTAGTGGTTTTGCGGTTCTGGAAACCTACTGTGTTCACCCAGAATTTTACAATGACACTTGCAATTGCCGGAATTGGTGCAAGTATTGGTTTGATGGTTCCAGTTGTTGCTGTTATTGCAATTCTTCTTATCTTGTCTGTTTACGATTATATTGCTGTGTACAAAACCGGACACATGGTCAAGCTTTTCAAGAGCCTTCTATCCAAAAATGTTCCGCTATCCTTAGTTGTTCCTGACAAAATGCAAGGTTTCAACGAGCATGTTGACACCGCATCACCTGGAAAAGACAAATCCGGCGCAAGAAGATTCATGATGCTTGGAACAGGCGACATTGCATTTCCAATAATTTTTGCAGTTTCAGCACTAAGACACTCACTCTTTTCAGGACTTGCAGTTCTGTTTGGTGCGTTTTTCGGAATAATTGCTGTTTACTCAATACTCATGAACAGCAAGAAGGGTGCAATACCAGCACTTCCTCCAATAGCTCTATGCACTATCACCGCATTTCTATTATCCATCATTGTTGAATTGCTGGTGGTGATTGTTTAATGACGGATACTGCTGTCAAGTTGTGGATTCGTGATATTATTTCTGGGAAGTACACACCTAATGAATCTGGATACGGCGGTTCAGTTGCAACATCTGATGGGACTATCATTTCAAAAGTGAGGGTTCTTGGAACTGTTGTTGACAAATTTGTTTCAGACACAGGATCGTTTGCAAGTGCAACCATTGATGATTCTACAGAGACAATTAATGTTAAATTATTCAAGGACAGGATTTCAGAGATTGAAGATTTGAAAATTGGCGATATTTTGGATATTCTTGGCGATATTAATGAGTATCAAGGCGAAGTTTATGTTCTTCCAAGAGCAATGACGAAAGTTGATATTAATTGGGAAATGCTCAGGCGGGTTGAACTGAATGCAAAATCAAGTGCAAGCGCTCCTGCTGTGCAAACTGAAAAAGTCGAAGAACTTGTGTTTAAGAAGCTGGAAGAGCTTGACAAGGGCTCTGGAGTTGAATTAGAGTCTTTGATAAAGGTTTTAAAGGACCTGGATGAGAATCTTGTGATGTCAGCGGTTCGAAACTTGATGAGTAAAGGGGATGTTTTCGAGCCAAAGAAAGGAATATTGAGGTTAGTATAAAACAATGACAACTGAAGATGAATATAAAAAATTACTAGAACGGGCAAGGGAAGGCCTGCCTAGCAAGACTGAGCCTGCAGAAGAGGTCCGTTTTGAAATGCCAAAATTCGAATCATTTATTGAAGGTAGCCAGACTTTAATCAAGAATTTTACAGATGTTGCAAGAAAGTTCGAGAGAGATCCTGCGCATATGCAGAAATATCTTGCTCTGGAAACAGGTGCAAGAGGCGAACTGGAAGCACACAGACTGAGACTTAATACAGCTAAAAATAATGCGTTTTTAAACCAGAAGCTGGAAACCTATGCTAATGAGTTTGTAATCTGCAAAGAGTGCAAGAAACCAGATACTGAATTAAGAATGGTTGATGGTGTTCCTTGGATAAAGTGCAGAGCTTGCTCAGCAAAATATCCTATTCGAAAAATATGAGAACTAAAAAGTTTGAACAAATAATTGCAAAAGGCACCTACAAGAACTATTTTGAGAAGGTTCCAAAAGAGAATCAGGAGTTTTTGTGGTCAAGTATTGAAGCTGATACACTTACTAAAGTTCCAATCAATGCTTTCAAGAGTCTGAGGCAGAACGGATATGCAGTTGTAATGAATGGTGTTGGTTCTCAGGCAAATCTGTTTGTTCTGCTTGCAGATTGGAGTGCCTGGAAGTCAAAGCCGGAAGGAGATAATTTCGCAACTCTAATGCCGAAAGTTGCTGAAATTGAAAAGTTTTTGGAGGAAAACAAATAGTTGGAAGTTAGATGTTGGAGGTCAGAAGTTAGAAGTTTCGAAACCTCAAACCTCAGACGTCAAACATCAAACTTACCTAATATAACAAAAAATGGTTTCAATAAAAATTCAAAAATCACTTGAAGGAACAGTTGTCTTAGCTGCGTGCGATAAGGAACTTCTTGGCAAAACATTTGAAGAAGGTGAATTGCACATTCATGTTAATGAAGGATATTATGGCGGGGAAATAATTCTGCTTGAACAACTTGAAGAGAAATTAAAGAACTGTCATATTGCAAATCTGGTTGGCGAGAGAGTTGTTGGCAAGGCTAAAGAATTGGGCTATATTGAAGATGCGCACATAATCAAAATCCAGGGAACTCCACATGCTCAGTACTTCTCGCTTTAAGTAACCTTTATATAACCCTTAATAATCCATTATAATACTAAAATGTACACAGCAAACAAACTTACACGATTTGAACGCGCAAGAATTATCGGCGCTCGAGCTTTACAGCTTTCAATGGGAGCTCCTTTTCTAATAAAAACTGATGAGTCAGATCCTACTGAAATCGCTGTTGCAGAGTTCAAAAAGCGTGTTGTTCCGATGACTGTTGTCCGAAGAGCACCTGGCCAGGCACCTATTACAATTAATCTTGGTGAAACTGACCTAGAAGAAATGCTGTATTAGGTTTGATGTTTGAGGTTAGATGTAATTAGACATCGGACATCAAACTTCCAACTTCAAACATTATCTTTTTATACCCTTTAGCCCCTAGCTCTGACTATGGTTAAACCGCTTCCCAAAAAACCACGCGAAGAATGGTCAAAAATAGGATTCATATTCGCAGTAATTGCTTCTGCAGTTGGGATCGGAAACATCTGGCGATTTCCATATCTTGCAGGCAAGAATGGTGGCGGAGCTTTTCTAATTCCTTATCTGATTGCAGTAGTTCTAGTTGCTTTTCCAGTAGTTCTTCTTGAATTTGCAGCTGGCTGGGAATTCAAAACATCAATCCTGCATTTTTTCAAAAAACTTGGCGCAAGAACAAAATTCCTTGGCTGGTTTTTCATGTTTATCCTGCTAGCAATCCTGAGCTACTATGTTGTAATTGTTGGCTGGATTTTCGCGTATTTTGTATTTTCATTTACTGGATATGGAACATTTTCCAGTTTCAGTAGTTCGCTTCTGCCAATAGTATTCTTCCTGGCCTGCATTGCAATTCTGTTTGTTGTTGATTCTCTTGGAATCAAAAAAGGTATCGAAAAATTGTGCAATTATACAATGCCACTTGTTTTCATTTTCCTGGTAATTCTGCTTGTCCGGGCATTAACACTTCCAAATGCAATGGCTGGTGTCAAATTTTTCTTAACTCCAAATTTCTCAGTTCTTACCGATCCCAAAATCTGGATCTTCGCTTTCAGTCAAGCCTTCTTTTCAATTGGTGTCGGTTTCGGACTTCTTCTGACATACGCAAGCTATGCTAACAGAAAACTGGATATTCCGCTTACAGCAATTACAATCACTATCAGCGATACTTTGATTGCAATAATTGCCGGTCTGATTATTTTCCCTCTTGTCTTTTCACTTGGGATAAGTCCTGCTCAAGGCCCTGAGCTTGCATTTGTTGCTCTTCCAAAAGTATTTTCACTAATTCCATTTGGCCAGGTTTTTGGTGCAATCTTCTTTCTGCTCCTATTCCTAACTGGATTAACTTCAGCAATTTCAATTGGAGAAGGATGTGTTTCTTCACTTATTGACGAGTATGGAATGAATCGAAGAAAAGCTACTGGAATTGTTTACGGAATTGCTCTTGCTGTCGGTATTCCATCTGTTCTCAGTTACAGCTCAGTTGGATTTTCAGTTCTTGGAAAACCGTTCCTGGATGGAATTGATTATGTAATTGGCTCACTCACACTTCCTATTGTTGCTCTGATTTTCACAATTACTGTTTCCTGGTTCTGGAGCTCTAAGAAATTCATTAATGCTGTGAACAAACATACCAGATTAAACATGCCGCATTGGATAATTTATTTGATTCGGTACTTTATTCCGTTGGTTCTGTTTGTAGTGTTTATTGCAGGGATTGTTACATGATTGACAATCTTGAAATTGTTAAAGAGAAAGTAGATTTTCCAATTGATTCTGAATTAAAGAAACTAGGAGTTTCGAAAATAATCTCTTTTGTTGCAAAAGGCTGGCGCGGTTTTGTTTTCAAAGTGAAGATTGGAAATAAAATTGCTGCACTAAAAATCGGCTCTCCTGAAAGATTATTGAAAGAAGCAAATGTTCTGAAAACTGCCAACAGAATTAGAATCGGCCCAAAACTCTACAATTCAACCCACCATTGTGTTGCAATGCAATTCATTTACGGAAAAAGATATCCAGATTTTATTGAAACAGCTAGCAAAACTCAGACAAAACAGACTGTTCTGAAAATTTTAAAGCAGGCAGAGAAGCTTGACAAAGCTGGAATTGACCATGGGGAATTGAGCCGGGCGGACAAGCATATTATTGTGCGTGTATCCGGGGCACCGGGGCACCGGGGCACCGAACGGCGCTCCGGCTCCACGGTTTCACGGTGCCCCCGCATTTACTTCATTGATTTTGAAAAAGGATCAACTGTCAGAAAACCTCACAATTTCGGCTCTGTTCTGAATTACCTGCTTCTAAATCCGCATTCATTTGTTGCGCGCAAGACCAGGGAAAAGCTTAATATACAGCTCAAAGAAGTAAAGCGCTATGCAAGACAAAGTTCCTGGAGAAAAGAAGGAAGCTGGACAAGATCGTGGGCTGGAATCTTCTAACCCAACAACCAGCGGAGCCCAGAGCAAAGAGGTTCCAAAAGGCAAAGACACAACTCCAAAACCAACTTCTCCTGGAAAAACAAACACAGCAACTGCGCCAAGATTTGGTCGAAAACCAGGTGTACAACCACAAGGTGAATACGTTGTCCGTGTCCGCATCCCAAAAGATTGGAAAAA
>CEPZ01004549.1_pt1 | contig 11839 bp, 19 predicted proteins | sample 530461 | NCBI WGS metagenome assembly CEPZ01 (sample SAMEA2620106, study PRJEB7988) | marine metagenome | isolation source: saline water (ENVO:00002010), including | reverse complement strand
CTATACTTACAACCCCCGAAACAGCCCCCGTCACCGTAAGTTCTTCACTAAGCCAATCAGCAGGTTGGCTTTCAGCATCTATTGGAAATAGATGAACCCCCGGCTGATGGAAAGCAGAGCCTTGAGAAACCGCTTGAGGACCATCAGCATTGTCCCAAGAATAATCATAGGTTTCTGCGTAATCTATAGCAGTCATAATAACTATCCCAAAATCCCAACCAAAAGTATCTCTTACCCAACTGCTCTCAACATTCGGCTCGGGGAATTTTCTAATAATAGCATAGTCAAAATCTGTTCGGTTATCGCCCGGATCTATGTTAATTGCCATTGTTAATCTCCCTCTTGTGGTCCTTGTGGTCCTTGTGGTCCGACTTCATTCCCCGACCCCGGTCCTACTTCACTCCCCGACCTCTTTGAAGAGCGGCGATAGCCTATGGATCTAAAATAAAACCACACAAGCCCTATTACTACAATATATGGTACTAATTGTTCCATCTTCTTCCTCCTTTACTTCTTCTTCTTCTTCTTATATCCCGAGGCATAAGCAGCCTTTTCTACCTGCCTAGCCTTCTTTTTGCTTTTAAAGGGGCCTTTAGATCCCCAATACCAGCCTTTTGATGTCTTTTTTATAGGCATATAATATTCCAAAATTTAAGGGAAATCAAGATCTTTAGGTGCCAACCTTTGGTAATTATCTTACCTATCATACCTTCTTACCGTTTCCGTTTAATCATCTCGATTTCCCCAGTCTTAATCTAAGATAAAGCTGAGGCCTTAGCCAAAGCTTTTTCTATCAATTCCGAAGCCAGACTTAAAGCCTGGTAAGGATCCTCATGATAAACCTTAACCACCGGTTTAACTGCCCCCTTGGAATCAACACTGAATGCAACTGAAGAGGCTGCTCGAGGCCAAATCTCTACATCCTTGCTGGCCATTTTGCCTTCTGCATCAAAATGCTCCGTCACCTTTATAGTGGGGTTAGCATTCATTTGACTCATAATATCCTCTGCTTTTTGTTGGGCTTCTTTTTTTTCTTTATTCTCAGCCATTTTTATACTCCTTATTTAGTTTCTGCTCCAATCGGTCATTTTTAGACCCCTTATATAACTTATCAATTTCATTTTCAGTATAACCCCTTAACTCAAATGCTTTCTTACGAGCACCATAAATTAATGGAACATCTGCTAACGATGGTGGTCTTCCCCACTCATCAAACATTATTGTTTGGTTTAGCCATTGTTCTTTAGTCATGCTTCAGCCTTAATAGTAGAAGTTTTCATTAACATTTCCATTAATGCCTTTTCAGATTCCTTAGCTTCGGCCTCTGGAGCCATAACCAACAACCCTTGATATACTTCTATTATAGCCTCTAGAGCAGGAAGTATAATATCTACTTGTTCATCAGTTGAGTCCTGAGCGAGAAGAGATAAAGACATACCAGCCCTTAACAGCTTAATTCTTAATACTACATTAAAATCTTCTTCCTCTCCATTCTCAAGGGTTGTACACATCATGTCCATGTATTTTAAAATCTCCTTTACCGTATTATCTCCCATTAGTTTCTGTCCAAATTATCAAATAAGGGTATTCTCATAATCATTAAGGATAATTCCTCCTCAACCTTGGGATCTGTAATATCCCTTACAATATATCTTTGATTGTTCCACTTGAAAGAAGCCGCCTCAACTATTTCAGTCCAATCAATAGGTTTACCTTTTGAATCCAAAAATTGAACCCATTTTGGAACAGAAAATTTACCGTCAATTACGGTTCCATCATCCATTTCTACTAAATTAAAAACAAGCATTTCATCCGCTACAAAATCTAAAGATTTAATTTCTACTAAACCCTCTTCTTCAGTACCTTTAGCAACTATTTGATGTACGTCTATCATTTATTATCTCCTGATTGTTAAAATTACAATTATTATTTGATTGAATATACAAAACTCTTTATCATTTTGTTCGGGTTCTAACTAGTCACTATCAATATCAAATAAGGCAGCCTTACTTTGAATATAGGTCCCAGGAATACTGTAAATAGACCAACTTCCTATTTCATCCACCTCCAAAGCTTGAGGACTGGGTCGTGTCATCCGAGTATCTCCATAATTAGAACTTACTATAATTCTAATATTCTTAATATTGTCCGGGCCTCTATTAGTAATCATACCCTCCGCCTCTACATAAGGAGTCCCATCAATATGCGTTACTGACCAACGATAGATACTTATGGCACAAGTAGTATTAGGTACATACTCACTCTCCTCCTCCGGGATCTCGATATAAATTGTCTCTGAACAACTATATTGAAATAGAGCTGTCATTAAGATAAAGAGTATTGATAAATGTTTCATAACAATTTAATATAATAAAAGAATTGACAAAAGTTTCAAGATCCCAAATAAATTTCAATAAAATACTTAAATTCAATTAATGATTCTACTTGATGATAAAATCCTACGCTTTCTAACTAAACTCACTAAAAATGAGTTAACCTTATACCTATCAATAATGAGATATATTAGCGGTGGGCTTGATATACCGATAGACCACATACAAAAATTATTAAAATTTTCAGACGAGAAAATGAGCCTGGTATTCAAAAAGCTCGTTGAGAAACAGCTTTTTGAAATCTCCTCAGAAAATCTAGATTGTATTGATTTAATCGGGGAAAGTAGTCAAAAGCTTATACTAAAAAACTCGTCTGGACAAAAAGCTCGAGCTATTATATATAATAATATATTAAATATTAATAAAGAACAAGACTATAAGAGTAATAAAAGTATAATAGAGTCGAGCTCGACTCAGCTTGACAAAAATCAGCAAGGTATTACCGTTAATTTAAAAAACAGATTAGGTACCTTGCGACGTGAGTCCCTTAAACTTGAGGCGATTAATTTAGTAAATTATTTTGCGGATGCTCTTTATGACTTACATCACATAGCCAAAACTAGAGAGTGGAGAGTAAAGCAATTAGCCATAGCTAGAAAGGTATTGAAGGCCTACAAATTAAACCTCTCTGAATGGAAAGAAGCCATAGATTATTTTATAGCCCAAGAGTTTTGGCAAGATAAGTTAAATTCGCTAAAGCAAATAGAGAACAATATTCATCAATATACTGCTAGAGCTAAGCAGGTGAAACACACTAGTACTAGGGTAAGGAGTATAAAGTGAAGAACTATAAATATTTTAAAAAGGGTTTCTATATATAAAATATGGAAAAAAACTATTTAAAATTATGGGGCTTACATGAAAAAGATTATGCTAAAAATTTCAGGGATTTGGGCCTCACTACTGCCATTATTGAGTTTCTTACAAAATATATTGATTCTTTTCCGGATTTGGGGGGCATTGTATTTCAAAGTAATCCAAAATTGGCTACCCGTACAATGGCCCGCACTATTATGGAATTATATAATTCTGATAAGTTTAAAAATAGGGTTAGCATTATTGATATTCCTTCATATCTTATTCGATATGGTACAATGGATTTTTCTGAACGTACTATTGCTGAAGGCAAAATGTTTGAAGACTTGGTCAACAGCGACCTGGTGGCCTTCCAAGAGATGGGGCTAGCTCAATGGAATTCCGTCCAACAAACAAAATTATATACTTTATTGTATGAGCGATATTCCCGTAAACTACCTTTCTTTGTGACTACGGGAACAGAGCCTACTCAATTAGAAAATAATATTGGAGCCTCTAACTTTTTTAGAGTAGCCGATGAATGTACTTTTTTGGAGCTATAGATGTCAGATAGATTACCTCAAAATATAGAGGCCGAAACCCTTGTCTTAGGCTTAATGATTACTAGTCGTAAATGTTTAGCGGAGGGTATGACAGCTCTATCTACTGAACATTTCCACAAGAAATCTCATTCATTAGTCTTTTCCGGAATTAAAAGTCTATTTGAAATAGGCAGAGATGTAAGCTTAATCTCTTTGAGTGAAAAATTAAAGGCTTCTAATTCTCTAGATGCAGTTGGAGGGTCTATTAAATTAGGGGAGTTAGTAGAGTCCAGCATTAGTGATACTGAATTTTCTACCTATCTAGATATATTACAGGACAAAGCCATTAAACGGAAAATTATTAGTGCTACCGACGATATTATGAAGCGCGGCTATGAAGATAGTATGGAGCAGGATGAATTTCTAAAATATACAATGGCAGAGATTTGGAAAGCTACTCCTTACTATTCTTCTAATGTTGAAGTGATTAGTAAAGGAGATTTTTATGAGAGAAGAAAAAAGGATCTAATATACAGGCAAACAAAAAGCCAAATCAAATTTGATTGGGAGCCTCTAGATAATTTAATTGTAAGTGGGCTAAATCCTGGAGACATTAGTATTATTGCTGGTCGGCCGGGAATGGGGAAGTCTAGCTTTAAAACTAATTTAATATTAAACCTGTTAAAGTCAAGGAGAGGGGTCTTAAGCTTTGCTTTAGAACAAGGATTTATGACAGAGCATGATAGACTAGAGTCTCTAATGACTCAAATCCCCTTACAAGAAATTATAGCTTCTAGAAATTGGAAGAAAGGGGACTATAGGGTAGACCTAGTCAAAAAAACTAATGTGGAAATTGATAGCCTTTTCAATTATCATGTTGTTCCTTCAAGAGGCGTTTCAGTATCAGATGTAAGGTCTTTATTATATCAGTTAACTCAAAAAACTCAAATTGATGTAATCTTTTTTGATTTATTCGATAAGTTGGTTGATGTAAACGTAGCAAGCAATAAGGCTCAAACGGTTGGAGTAAAATTAGGGGAGATGGCTAGGATAGCCGAAGAATTCAATTGTCATATATGTAATTTAGTACAAATTAATAGGCAAGTTGAGAGAAGGAGTGATAAACACCCCATTATGAGTGACTTGAAAGACTCTGGTTCTTTTGATGAGGTAGCTAGACTAATTCTATTATTATATAGGGAAAAATACTATTTCCCCGATTCTCTTAACAACGAATTAGAAATTATTGTTGCTAAACAGTCCAATGGCCCTTTGGGTTCTGTCCTAATGGAGTTCAATGAAGAAACTCTGGCCCTTACTCCCTTGGAAGAAACAAACCTGGGAGGCTTTTGATGGAACACATTAAAGGGTCTAATGTAACTTCTCTTTATATAGATTTAATTAAAAGGGTTTCAACTAAGGGGGTTCTAGAGGGTAAAACCAGGGATCTTATGGGGGTCCAACTTGAATTGACCGATCCTCGTAACAGCATACTCTTCCAAAAGAAATATTGGAAGTGGTGCTTTCAAGAATTGTTTGACCGTATGTCAGGCATCTTCGGGATGCCGGGAGAGTACGCCAATCCTGGGCTGGCTTATAACTATAGGCCCGCCTGGAAAAGGAAGCTAGAAAAAGAAGAGGGCTACTTTCATTATGCTTATGGAGAGTGCTATAATACTCAAGTACCTGCCCTAATTAAGCAATTAAAAAGACAAAAAACTTCAAGAGAGGCCATTATCAATGTATGGAACTCAAACTATTTAGAATATCAATCCGATTTTAATAGAAGACCTTGTACTCTAACTTTACATTTTCTTATAAGGGATAAGAAGGTTAACTTATTTGTTAACATGAGGACTAATGACGTAATCAATCTTTTACCTTTCGATATATTTCACCATACATTTTTACAACGCTATGTGGCTCACGTCTTGAAATTAGAGGTGGGCACCTACTATCATTTTGCCTCCCACATGTATTATCCAAAGAAACGGGAAAGAGAGGGAAGAAACTATCTGGAAAAACTTATTTTTAACCTGGAAAATTCAAACCAGGAACAGTATGAATATTTAACTTCTCGACTGAGGTCTCATGATTTAGAAAAAGACTTTGCAATGGCTTACCCGTTGTTGTATGAGGGGGTAGAGCCGGTTGCAGATTTTTCATCAGACCTCATCGAGAATCTAGTAAATTTTATTCTAGATCGCCCTGTTAAATATGAATTTAGCTTTTTACAATCAAGAAAATATTAATTATATTGAAAAAAGTATTTGTAACATATTATAATACAATATTATATTTGATTTGTCAAATACACCATAAATTAAGAAATAGAGGTAACTATGACAAATCAAGAAGCCTTACAAATGGTAAAGGAGTTCAAGGAGACAAATGATTCTTCAGTTTTTGAAGAGCTGTGGTCTTTAACAGTAGGAATGGTGGATCCGTACAAATATTATGACCCAACAGGGGCTAGGACCACCGACGACTTCCTTCAGGCTACTAGGATAGGATTGCTAGAGGCAATTGGTTCTTACAGGGAGGAAAGAGGGGCAAAAGTTTTAAGTTGGATTAGGACTAGAATGACTCAATTATTAATTAAAGAGTTAAGACAAATAACTCGATCTTCTAAATTGGGATATAAAATTAGTCTAGACTCTTCCCCTAGAGCAGACCTTGGAGAGGATTCAAGAACGATTGAAGAAATTATTTACCACGAATTAATTAAAAGTTCTAGCTACCAATCAATGGGTGGAGAATGGGACGAAGATATTTATAAACAAATTATAGCCGCTGTCCAGGAAAGGATTAAAAGTGAAAGAAGGATTTTAAAGGTTTTTCAATTAAAAATTGCTTTTCCCAATATAACTAGAGAAACTATTAGTAAGATGTTAAATATTTCAAGACCAGCTATAAGCCAGTATTTTCAAAGGATAGAGAGATTGATTGAATTAACTTCTAAAAAAATATACGAACAATATGCAATTTGAAATCCATAATTGTTATACACAGGCCACTTCTAATTCTCAGGAAGAACTAGATTTGTTGAGGAGGTGGTGTACCAAGGACTATGAATATTATGGAATGGATTGGAGTGTTAGACCTCCGCGAAGGTCAAAAAAGAAGGGGAACTTAAGATATTATCACCAAGGACGCTTTCCCTCTGGTTGGGCAGGTATATTTATTAACAAATTTAAAGCAGCAAACATTCCCGTAACATGGAAGGATTCCCGAGAAACACCCGCAACCACCCATAGCATCATCCACGGCTCTAAAGCCGGCTCGGTCCCTCCTTTACGGGATTATCAACAAGAAGCTCTAGACATTTGTTTAGATAAAGGTAGAGGGATCATACATCATGCTACGGGGGCCGGTAAAACGGTCGTTATAGCAAAAGTTATTGAAAAGCTAGGGTTACCTTCAATAGTAATTGTTCCAACCATAAATCTGCTCTTACAAACTGAAGCAGAATTAGCAAAATTTCTTGGAGAGGACAATGTTGGAGGCATAGGGGATAATAGATTTGAGCCTTCTACTGTTACGGTTTCCACTATTCAATCCCTATGGTCTAAACTAAAAAATGAAGATCCCGCTATTAGACAGATAGTCCAAGATTGTAAAGTATTATTGATTGATGAAGCCCATCATATCAATGTAGCAGGTAAAGATAAAATTCAAAATACCTATTTTCAAATTGCACAATTAATAGATGCTTATTATAGGTTTGGATTTACTGCTACTCCAGGAGATGAAGGTAGTTTAGATAGAGAATTATTAATGGCCGCTACAGGTAGAGTTCTCCATCATGTAAGTAGTAGTGAACTAATCAAAAGAGGTCTATTAACTAGACCTATAATTGAGATGTATAAGATTGATTGTCCTAATCGCTTTAGTGATTGGCAATTAGCTTATAGGGAAAATATTTTGAGAAATGCCCCTAGAAATAGTTTAATAACTAGATTAGCTGAACAATATGCTGCAGAGGGAAAAAGTATATTGATAATAGTAACCCGTGTCCAAGAACATGGTAGTCTTTTAAATGATTTAATTGAAGATGCTGTATTTATGTCTGGCGAGACTCCTTCTGAAGAACGTAAACAAATTTTAGAGGATTTTTCTAATAAAGATTTGAAAATATTAATTAGTACAGTGGTAAACGAAGGAGTAAATATACCCTCAATGGATGTAATTATTATGGCCGGAGGGGGCAAATCTAATAAGCTAACAGTACAAAGAGTTGGACGAGCCTTAAGAAAAGCAGAGGGTAAGGAAACAGCAAAAATTATAGATTTTTATGATAATGATAATGGAATTCTCTTGAGACATTCCAAGGCTAGATTAAAAACTTATAGAAAGGAAGAAGAATTTCAAATAGAACCCCTAAAGGAGGCAAACAATGTCTAAGTCTATATATGGGAACACCTCTATATATATTCCTAAATATGACAGGAATTTTATAAAGATCTGTGAACAATATGTTGCAAATAGGTTCCCAGACTCTAGTTGGTCACAATTTGTAATCATGTGCATTAAACATTATATCAATGGGCTCCCGAAAAAAGAAAAAGAGTCTTTTGAAAGCCATGCTTGGAAATTAGCTAAACTAGAAAAACCGAAGTCTACTGAATTTGTAGATAAGTTCATTAAAACTATGCACTAAGGAGAAGAAGATGCAAGCGTTAACCAGAGACGATATAGCTCATATCATTAATTCTCCCCTATTGAATAATGCTGAAATAGTTGGAGTTATTAAGGAAGAGCTAAGGGTTGATATAGATCCCGATCTAACACGAGAAGAAATGGTAGAAGCAGTCTTTGAAGCTTATCAAGTTGCTTTAGAGGAGGTTGCTATCAAAACTCGAGAAGCTAAACAAGAAACTAAAAGGGTTGAGGCTAAAAAGGCTGGCAAACCGGAAAAAGTTTCTCGAAAACAGTTTATTATCAACCTTATTGAGGAAGGAAAATATACTAAGGAATCTATTGTTGATTTAGTTTCTGAAGAATATGGTTATGGAATAACCGGCAAGAAGCCCACTACCAGAGTGGGAAGGGTTCTTCGGGAATTAAATGGGGAGGATAAATTACAGGTTTTAGCCGATGGCATATTGAGGATTAAATAATGTTTATAACCCTGGAGGGTATTGATTGCGCTGGCAAAAGTTGGGCTGCCGAATATATAAGTAAAAAACTGGGGAATTGTATCTATCTTAAACACTGGAATACTCCCAAAAAAGGAACCCCAGAAGAAATAGCTTTATTAAGGCGTACCTATAGAGATATACTAGATTTTTATATCAAAATAGTGGAACAGCAGGGTGGAAATTTAGTAGTAGATAGGTACTACCCTTCCGAGTTGGTATACTCTGCAGTAAAGAGACAGTATGAGGCCTTTGATTCTTATTGGTATACGGAGCTAGAGTATGAAGTTGCAGATTTACCACACGCCTTACTATATGTTCATGCCCCTATGGAAGAAGTATTAAAACGTTTAAGCTTTAGAGGAGATACCTATATTGAGCCTCCTGAACTAATGCAATTAGAAGAAAGATACCAAAAGTTTTTAAACACGACTCTTTTAAATGTAAAAAGAATTTTAAGTGGCTCTGAAGATCTTAATGAGTTTCTAAAGGGAGAATTATTATAATAAATGGATAATACAATAAAACAAAGTGTAACACTGGATTGCTCTGAGCCTATTTATAACTCCACTGTAAGAGTATATATAGGATTAGACAAAGCCCTGCTGGCCAAAGAGCTAAATAAGGAATACCCTGAAAATTGTTTTCTATATCCAGATTGGTGTGACGCCTTTCATGTTTCTATTCCGCAGACTAGAAAACACTATATATGGTTGGAAACCTACAATCCTCTAGATAGTAATGATATAGCTACTTTGGCTCATGAGGTTATACATTATGCTATGTCTGTATTAAATAGTGCTGGTATACCCGTAGATAAAGACCATGATGAGGCTTTGACCCATTTATTTTATTACACCTTTAATTACTTACTCTTAGAATTAGGAAAAGCTAATGGAAGTGGAAGAAAAACTAGTAAAGTTTAAGACTCATAAAGAGTATTGTAAATACTTAAAGGAGAATAAAATAAGGTTTGGCCCATTTTATGAGTCTAGCCCTATAGAAAACGCTATTACTAAAGCTAGTGATGATTATGATGCTCCAAAACAGATCTTTAAAAATAATCTTTATCAAGTATCTATGTTTGAAGCTGACCTATTTGTAGAAGAAGGTGAATGGCCAGAAATGTGGCACCTATCAATTAAAAGACTTGATAGAAACGCTTTTCACGATTGGAGAGATATGCAACGTATAAAAAATGAGATAGTTGGAGTGGATAATGAGGGGGTAGAATTATTTCCAATGGAAAGGCGTTTAGTTGATTCGGCTAATCAATATCACATGTTTGTTATAAAGGATTCAAAAGTACCCTTTCCCTTCGGCTTTAGAACTAGATTAGTTGATGATGGAGAGGCTTGTGGTACTAAACAAAGACCTTGGAGGGAGGGGGAAAGACCTCCCGATGCTACCCATATGACTGATGAAGAATTATTATCAATCGTCAAATCAGGAGGGGAAAAATGGCACCCCTCAGTAACCAATGGAGAAGAAGATGCTTAAATTTTTAAAACTTAATCCCGATGCAAAGATTCCCACAAGAGCTCATAAAGGTGATGCGGGAATGGATGTTTATTCAATTGAGGACTTACTAATAAGACGTAGAGGTGATATTAAAACAGGCTTAGGGCTAGCTTGTGAGTTTCCCTCTAATCACGTATTATTAGTTTTTAATAAGTCAGGTAGAGCTACTAAAGAAAAACTGGATAAGGGAGCCGAAGTTATTGATTCTAGTTATAGAGGAGAGATTCATGTCCATTTATTTAATCATTCAACTGGAGATTTAATTATAAAAAAAGGGGAAAAGATAGCACAATTAATATTAATGCCCATATGGGATGGTAATCCTGTTGAAGTGGAGGAACTATCTGAAACTAAAAGAGGGGCTGGTGGTTTTGGCTCTACGGGAGTTAAATAATGGCGCCCGAAGCTAAAATCTTTGTCATTTATCATAGGACCAAAGAGTATTATAGGGATATGCTATCTTACCCAGATGAGGTATCAGGCAACAGAGCCAATCTAATACTCAACAAAATAGCAGAGTGGGATGAGTTTTTTAATTTACCTTTTGAAGAAGTAAAAAGACGAATAGTAAGAATAGCTTTTATGGGTGTAGAGAATTGGGAATGTGATGGTATTATCAATTGGAGAGATGGTGCAACAATCTTAGAAAATTTAAAGGTTAATAATAATGAAGCCTTCTATTTTCAATTAGATGATGATGATTGGATCAATCCCGCCCTATTTCCTAAACTAAAAGAAAAACTACGAGAAAAAAAATATAATGCTATGTGCTGGGATGCTATCTATCATGATTGTGATTTTAGTCAATGGTGGAAAGACAATCCCATAGGAGATTATAGAAAACCCCTTAAAGACCCCTCTGTCTTAAATTCTTTGGTGCTCCATCGTAGATGTGAAGAGGTTATAAAAGAAAAAAATATGGATGCTCCAAGGCAGGGTATATTTTTTGGAGGTACTTATGGTTTTAGACTTAGGCCGGAACAGACTATCTATACAGGTGTTCATGATTGGCAACAGTTTGAAGATCTAAGAAAAAAGGAGGAGAATAAAGTATTACTTAAATTATCAGACCAGCCTTATTATTTTAGATTATTTAATCCAACGGGGAGAGGTTGGTTTAAATATACAGGTAGTATAAAAGACGCCTATCAATTAGCTATAAATGAATTAATCTTTTTTAGAGATTTTGACTCAAGTGATTTTTTCTTTCATGAGCAAGCAAAAGCTTACGCCTTACTATTAGAAGAAATCATTAAGTAATGTTCATTCAGATTACTGGTAAAAACTTGACTGAACTATGGTTTAATCTCATGGTACACGCTGCTACAGGTGAACAGTCTACTTTCTATTATCCCTCTATGTTTGCCAGACGAGTATATGGCTTTACAGAAGGAATTCATTTTGATGAAGATATTATGGAAAAAGACTATTTTAAATATTCTGGTTATAA
>CEPZ01002037.1_pt1 | contig 11844 bp, 9 predicted proteins | sample 530461 | NCBI WGS metagenome assembly CEPZ01 (sample SAMEA2620106, study PRJEB7988) | marine metagenome | isolation source: saline water (ENVO:00002010), including | reverse complement strand
GCCTTATAACCTGTCTCTTCTTTTAACTCCCGTTGAAGCGTTTCTTCTACTTCTTCTCCGGGATCAATCTTTCCCGCTGGCAATTCTATCTCCACATCACCCATAGGATAGCGGAACTGACGGATAAGAAGAATTTTTCCATCAGGGAGAATAGGGGTCATCACAACGGCACCGGGATGGCGGATATACTCACGTACGGAAGTCTTACCGTTGGGCAGGGAGACTTCGTCCGACCAGACGTCTAACAGCTTCCCGCTGAAAATGTGAGAAGAGGAAACCTGGGTCTCTTTCAGCTCAGGCACGAATGATGCTGTATCAGGTGATACCTATTTATATTTTTCCAGGAGGCCGCGGGCCTTCTTGATCTGCTCCCAGTCGTCTACCGGCTCATCTTCTGACGGGGACATACCGGCCACATCCTCCAGTATCTGGATTGCCCGTTCTTCCTGATCATCCTTGTAGAGAGCTTGGGCCAGATAGACTTTCTGACTGGGTGTAGCATCACCGGTATCAAACGCTTTAGTGAGAAACTTCACCGCATCATCGTTATCGGGCCAGGAGAGAATAAACGGGATGTAGGGCGATTTGTAATGAACCGCTCCCAGCATGAAGTATCCGCCTCCGTCCTCATAAGCCGGGTCTAAGGCCATAATCTTTTCTGAATGTTCCTTCATCAGATCGGCAACGCCCTCTCTCGCCGCAGCCAGAATTCCGTATACTTCCGCCCAACTGCCCAGATTCGCCAGATACCAGTAACGGATAGCCGCTGAATCCGGAAACTTGGCAATGTAGTTCTCACCAACATCTTTTCCTTTCTGGAAAACACTCTTCTGTCCTTCCTCATCAGTCACCACATACTTGCCCTGGAAATAGTAACTCCTGAGCAGATAGACAGCCACCTGTTCCTCAGTCTGCGGCTGCTTCAGTGCCTTTTCAAAATGAATGATTGCTTTCCCGATATACTCAGACTGAGCACGATCCTCGACACTTCCTTGCGCCCGATTGTTATATGCGGCAATCCCCTTTTCGAACTCTGTCTGAGCCAACCCCCATGAAGCGGTCAGCAACAAACCAGCCACTATTGTCTTTTTCATGAGTATTCCTCGATCAAAAATATTCGATATAGGTTACTTTCAGCTCACGGTTGACGTAGCCGACCTTCTCCTCATCGAACAGAAGGTTGTTGAAATCGAGTTCGATATGGAGATGCTCCACAAAAGTCCAGCGGATGGCCGCGTTGAGGTAGCCTCCCTTGCTGAGAGCCAGCGTCTTAGCCGTCATATCGTTTTCGTTCAGGGCAGCATTCCATTCAAAGAGGAAGGAAAGCTCGGGATTCACCTCTATATCGAAGCCGACAAACCCGCTGGCGTCGTCATCGCCATCCAGCTGTTCCGTGAAATTGTAGTTCGCTCCGATATGAGCACCTACATTTCCAAATGGAGACCTCCAATTCTTACTGCAAGCCAGATATGCCCCGTAGGCTTTCACGGCGTACCGCTTAAGACTGTCTGCGTCATTATAAGTGCCAAAACCCTGCGTGTCGAGTCCAAGGGCGATGCCGGGCATAGTGACCGCCTCATCCACCAGACGGTATTTCATGATGACCTCAGGCCGAGGAAACGCAATGGGTTTGTCGTGCCCAATGAGACGACTAGCACCATAGGACAGACCGAACATGAATCTATCGGTGATGCCTACGGCAAGACCAGCTGTTAGTCCACCCTCACTTTGCACCCTCATATCGGCGGAAAATGTTCCCCTCACCAATCCTCCTGCAGTGGGGATCGTTACCAGGTTCGTAGGGGGAGGATATTCCTGACCCGAGAGTAGGCGCAACAGTATGAAAAGCAACAGAATCCGAGGTCGCATTGTGGGATAAATATACTTTTAGACCTTCCGAAAACCAAGAGCAATGCAACCTTCGGTGATCAGTAAACGATGGGATAAAGAATCTTCCCGTCCCGCCGCTCGATTTCACCTACGGTGGAAAGGGGAATGGACAACACTTCACTTTCACCTCGGAGGATACAACGGGCATAATCGTTCGAAATATGAAGTAGGTCTACTTTCAGCGTATCGCCGTTGGTCAGATAGATGATATCCGGTGAATGCAAGACATCCTTTTCAGATAGGCGGCCCAACTCCGCATTGGTATTCCACCCCTCCGACTTGCGCTGGATAATATCCTGAATGATCTCACCGCTCTCTTGCAGCATACTCTCAGATGGCGATGACATATCTCCTGAAATACCGGGCATCTCTTCATCAGGAAACTGTTGATCCGGCAACACAATCGCCGAGCGACTTATGACCGTTCCGCTGGAATCGTATTCAGCCACCCTGTACTCTCGAGTGTGAGGATTGAACTGGTAGTTGAAAAGACGTACAGTTTTCCCGCTGAGAGTGTTATTCCACTCTTCTTTCTTCAGTACACCTGATTCGAAATAATCATATGAGATGCGACCGAACTCCCGATTATCCACTGAGAAAAAGCGATATTGTTCGATCTCGCCATCGGAACGAAATTCATAGAGAACCGTCCGCTCCTTGAACTCCCGCTGGTCTCTGTGAGGAAAGGCAAATCGGATGAAGATGTCAGACATGGGCTCATTGCCACCGTAGATGTAAAGCTTGCGCGTCAGACCCGCGCCGTCGCGGACGGCACGTCTGGTAAGAGTTCCAGACAGATCATACTCGTAAACCTCTTCCTCAACGATCTCGCCCTCGGCTGTTACAACCGTCTTGGAGAGTACCCTGTCCTGCTTGTCATAGAGCGCCTGAATATGAGACCTGCCACTAGTCCCGGTCGCCAACATTTCTGAACCGCGAACAAAGTCTTCTTCCGTGGCAAAGTACTTGACGTAGGAGACGCCTTGAGCCAGCAGGCACGCACCCCAGAAGAGACCAACAAACCAGGAGAAGAGTCTCACTTGAGGAGCACCATTTTACGCACCAGACTTGCAACCAACTGTCGGCTACCGGCTGTAAGCTGATAGAGATAGATCCCGCTCGGCAGTTTGGCCGCATTCCAAACCGTTGAGTGATAACCGCTAGCCAATTCACCTATCAATAGAAGATCTACCTTCCGACCAGCAAGATCATAGATGGAGAGTTGAACCAGTGCTGCAGTGGAAAGGTCAAAGGAGATCACTGTAGTGCCGTTGAACGGATTGGGAAAGTTTGGATAGAGATTGAAATGCTCTGGCAAAGGCACTTCCGTGACCAGAGAGACATCGTGATTAGCTTCACTGGGCGTGCCCAGGTCACCGTCGCCGAACGGCACAGTGGAAACGGTCCAATTCGACCCAACGCTGTTATCGGCCCACACGTCTTTCAGCGCCATGGATTTCCCGTCGGGATCCGGAAACTCAACGCCACCGTCGTATTCAACGCGGTCAATCTCAACTCCCGCCCCGTTCATTAATATAATCTCATCGTCTCCGTTTGCTAGATTGAACAGCTCATAGTCGTACTGATAATCTACCGTGAGACCGCCATTCGTAACGCCGTTGTTATTGGTGCCCATGACAAGATACTTTCCTGGCTCGATCCAAAAATAGTCGTAGCAACCAATGACAAAACTATCGCCGCCAAGATCCTTCACCGTCCAGCCGCAAAGATCAGTGGCCACCGAATCGGTATTGTGAATCTCAAACCATTCACCTTGAGAATCGCTCACCGCCGACGGATTCTGCATGATTTCGGTAATCACCACAGCGGGTGTGCCGGTATCTGACGCCTCAAACGCCAGCTCAAGAAAAACGGGGAGATGATCGGATGCTTCCACCAGCGCATCAGCCATTTCATCAGAAACGACCTCATTACTGCCTGAGTTTATAGCATCGTTAAAGTGATTGCCGTCGTTGCCAAATGCGGTATAAGAATCGGAGACATAGTTGAGATCGGTAGCATCGAGGATAGACGAAGAAGCAAGAATAAAATCGAAACGGTCATCCATACCGCCGTAGTTCCACCCCCTATAAGAGGATCGGGTGGACTGCGTATGAATCTGAGCAAAGGTTACATCATTATGCCAGTTTCCCGCCTCATCGATAGGATCGAAGAGTCTGCCGTCATCGTTAGCCTGACTTTCAACCAGCCTCTGATAGCCCTCTTCCGCCGCATTGTAGACGTTGAAATCACCCATGACAAGGAACTGTGAATCGGATTCGAGAGTGTTAAGATAGCTGCGCAAGGCCGCAGCTTCAGATTCACGGTCAACAGCATCGTCATCTCCATTGCCTGCTTTAAAATGAATACCGTACAGTCTCAGTACGGTTCCTGTCGCCAGATGCCTCACCATAAACTCCGCTGCATCCCGGTGACCCCAATTTGAAGTAATATCGATAGTGTCCGAACTGACAAGATCAAAATGCTCCGCCTTGTAGTAGAGACCGATATCGATATCAGTAGAAGGCTGATCATAAAAGGGGGCGCCCCGGAAAAGCCCGCTATGCTCATAGTTGAGGACATCATCCAGGAAATGTTCAAAGCCGTCTGTGCCGTCAACTTCTTCCACTATAAGGAGATCGGGATTTACAGCGGATACCACAGCACGCAGCTGACCTTCTCTCTCGTCATCACTCGAACTGGTGCCACCGTAATTCCATAGGTTATAAGTCATGACGATTTGAGAATAAGTCGTCTGTGCTGGTAAAGATTCCCCCGCAAAGAGAATCATAAGACTGACACACACAAGAAACCTTGAAGGTTTCACCTTCCTTTTTCTCCGCCTTTTAAGGCAGCACAAAACCGATACTGAAAAGATGCGGAATGCCAAGCTGGTGAGAAGCAACCTCCACTCCGTAACCGATGCGAAAACGCCGCCACGCCAGGTTCAATCCGGCGGCAACCGCAGAAACCTGGTTAGACAGACGTGTTCCTATGGTGACTCTTGAACTGTTGAAGGACACCTCTCCAGCCATCCGCACGACCGTACCGTGGTTTGCCGATATTTCAGTGCCGAGGGTCACCGACGAACGGATACTCCCGTCTCTTCCAGACCCGAACAGATAAGTGGCACCCGCTGCTGTAGTTAACGGTATCTCAGGTTGCTGGTCGATAAATTCATTCATACTGCCCAGTTGTTTCAACGCTAAGCCTACCGTAAATCTCTCCGGAATAATCTGCCACCAGCCACCCAGATCAACGCTTTTACCTGTAGATGAATAGATATAGGAATCGAACCGGATCAACCTGACCGATGCTCCCACACCGAATTTTTCGAACCGTTTACCCCAGATTCCCTCGAGCATAGTACCGGACGACGAGAATTGAGCCAGGTAGCCATCGGTCGGCACTGCTGTCCGCAGTTCAAGATCCGAGACACCGAGATGCCTCAGGGCCAGGCCGGCGGAACCGCCGAAAGCGGGTTGAATCACCAGAAGCGAACTTCCCGTCACATTTGAGAACCACGAATTATAGTTGAAATAGATCTCCATAGACGGCACACTCTGAACGATGAGAGCAGGATTTCCCCGGTAGAGGCTCGGGTCACCCAGTGTGGAAACCGACGTTCCGCCCAACGCCAGTTCTCTGGGACTCACCGGTACGGAAAGAAACGCCGTTCCGATGCCGCTGAGAGAAGTAGACACAGTCATCCAGAAGAGCAACCACGCTCTGCTACGGCGCATGGACATCATCAGAAAGTGAATATATAGGTAAATACGTGTGAAACCCCTTCACCACGGCGCCCTAGAAGGAACGCATAATCAACATACGAGTCGTCCCTGTTGATAAGAGAATAGTTCAGACCGCCGCCCACTGTCGGTGAAAAGTTGTTCATGCCAGCGCGGACAGAAACCCGCTCCATCGGCCTGTATTCCCCTCCAGCTCGGATTCGACTGGCGGTCGTGTTCTCGCCGGCTGAGAAAAATGTGTAATCGCCATAGATATCAAAGAGTTTCGGATGATAGGCAAAGCCGACACGAACCTGTGTGGGAAATTCATCCTGATAGGAGCTTCCTTTTTCATCGAAGACTTCTGACGTGTTCCAGGCATAACCGGCATTCCAGTCCTGAATCACGAGGCCGAGCTGAAATTTCCTGGCGGGTCTGAATAACATGGCCAGATCGACACCCGTCCCTTTGCTGACCTGCCGGCCGTCCACGGGCAAGACTTGATAGAACAGTTTCACATTGACGCCGAAACTGATATTCCGAAATAGTTGATTGGCAAAGCTGAAATAGACGGCATACTCTTCGGTGGAAAAAGTACCGGTTTCGTGTCCGGCTTGATCCCGCCCCTGGATCCCCTCAACTCCCGCATTGAGGATACCGACACCGATCCCGCCTGAGGGAGGCAAGGCAGATGAAAATGCTGCGGAGACCAGATATCTGTCCAGCGGCAGAAAGTGATGAAAGACAGAGACATGTCTCTTCGGCTGAAACGCCATGGCTGCCGGATTGTAGTAAGCAGGGAAGCCGCTGTCGAGATCGGCTGTCAATCCTCCGCCCATTGCAAGCGAGCGCGCCGTAGTTCCAACGCGCAGGAAGCTTCCCGCGTATCCGCCTATGTCGCCAGCCAGCAGAACTGACGACAGAAGAAGTGACAGAAGTAGATATCTTCTATTCATTTGAATACGACCAATTTGACCCAATGGCTCTGGCTATCGAAATAGAGGTTGCAGAAATATACCCCGTTCGAGACAAGATTTCCCGCACTGTCACGTCCATCCCATTTTAAAGCGCCTTCGCCCTGACCGCGATGATATTCAAGTGTCGTCACTTCTTCCATGGCAAAATTCATGACGGTAAGTGTGATATCTTTCGATTTCTTACTCCTGTAAAAGAAGCGTACATAACCGTCGCCATCAAGAATATTGTGGATGTTGGGAGAAAACGGATTTGGATAGGCATAAGGAGCATTGCTCGGAACATTGCTGCGGAAAACTTTCCAGACAGATTCGCTGGAACTGGGTTTCGGCGAGCGGGCAAGACCGTCTCCGGTACCGATCCAGAGCACGCCGCCGCTGTAGTACGTTCGTTTGTCATGAACTGCCGCATATACATCGTTGTCAATAATCTGATCGTTATTAGCCGCATCGATAGCCGGTTTGAACAGCGCGAAGTTGACACCGTCATTGGACTTCCACAGTCCGTTACGCGTTGAAATATAGACGAGACTGTCTCTCGTGGAGATGTTGTACCCCCATTCGCCACGCAGAATAGGGATGGTGTGCCACGACAGACCGTCATCCTCACTGTAGCTTATGCCGCTTTCACCACCCGTATCGGCAACTCTTGTCGCAACCCAAATAATCCTGCGTCCTTTCGTTTTCTGTCTCGCCAGGCCGACGACCCAGTTGCCACTGATACCGTTAATGGGAAATGAATAGTGCTCCCAGTCCACGCATCCGGTAGCATCGATGATCCCACGGTTGATCCCGTTAGCGGTGCCAACCCAGACCGTGTCCCCGTAAGCGATCACCGCAAACGCCTTGTGATTGTGGTTACCATCCGGCGGATCGCGGGGATTCAGTTTGTAATCCTGATACTGATCGTCACACAGCATCTGAGACATATCATCAGCCGGCAGCGGGACTCTTTGCCAGCCGGAACTAACGGCGGACCTCAATAACCGTCTTAGTCCGCCGGCCCAACTGGCGATCCAGAAATAATCGTTGCTGACAGCGATATCGTAGGTGACATTCTGCTGCGAAACCGTTATGGGCAGCGCCCTGAGCGTCTTGCCACCCCAACTGACCGTACTGTCGGCAGAACTGTCTACCGGTTGATCAAAAATGAGCCACGACACATTGCTGGTGTCTTGTGAATTGTAAGTGAGGGCGAGGCCGCCGCCGGAGGTCTCCTCCTCTATCGAGGTCACCACAGAGACCAGAAGCGTATCAATCCCGGCCGCGGCTACGGCAGTTATGCCGCCTGAAGGGAGCTTAGTCACAGTCTCTCCCGCCGTCAGCTTGTCTGAGGAAGGAAATGTCCTGACGGAGAGGCTGTCTCGCATCTGCGACAGTCCATCACCGGTGGCCAACCAGACGAGACTGTCACCCTGTGTTCTGATCTCCACAATCACATTGCTCTGAAGACCGGAGAGTACGGTGGAATCTTCCTGAACACTCGATTTTGTGGTGAAGCGGGAAGGTGTCAGAATTGACCCTTTCCCTGCCCGGAGATCACCAGGAAAGAGTATCGTTAGAACATACGCCAGAATGATAAATCGTTTCACTTTTTCACATGTACGATATGGGTGGTGTCACTGAAATCATTAGACCAGTCCTGAGCACGGAATTTCCACTGCAGATTACCGGTGGACGCATTGTAAGGGAATGTGACGTTGGTGGAATAGATGCCGTCTCCGCTTTTCTGATCTCCATAGGTGGTGTCGCCTGTATCTACCATAAATATATATTGCCCGTCGTTGAGCATAACACCGTCCGAGAGGCGTTTCGAAGTAAAGCCAACCCACTGAATATCATCCAAGCCGTTGGCATCCTCCACTTGCGCACGGATATTCAGAAGTTGGGCCATGCCTGAATCAGGGAGCGTGAGGGTATCCGGCGCCTCAAGTGAAAGAAACCGCGGCGCAATATTGCCTAAGGCAAAGGTGTCTGATAACGTATAAATACTGTCGTTCATGTAGTGCGCCAAAACTGAAAAATGGACACTACCCGTATCTTCATATGCCAAGGTGTTGGTAAGACTGCTCACTACCAGCTTCTTGGAGTAGAGGTAATCACCTTTCAGAATATCACCAAAGTCACCATTGTCGCTCAGCACTATTTCATCGGGAGAGACAGCATTGACCCCACTTTTACCGAACCACTCCAGGCTGACGTAATTGATGTCAATTCCATTATAGACCGCTTTCACTTTGGCGCCCACAAAGATTTTGGCTTCAGCCTGAAGATAGCTGAAAGTGATCTGTTCAATGGGATCCGTATCTTTCTCTGACTGGAGGGGCGGCGTACATTTCACGATAAAAACAGCCGCAAGGAACAGGACGAAGGGGCGCATTGGGACCATGGTAAGCAGAATATAGAGGTGTCGTTTTAGTCTTTCAATCATTTCCTACCTGATCCGTAGATGTGATGCAACAGCACCGTTCCCACGGTCTTCAGACTGGCGGGAGAACATTTGTCGGGTGTATCTTCCATGGTGTGCCAGTAATTCTTGTACCGGTTGGGATAATGGAAATCTATGATACTGATAGAAGGAATACCACCTGCCTGAGCAAGGATAACATGGTCATCCTCCACCGTGTAGGCAACCTCAGGGACGAAGGCGTCAATACCGAGATCTGCCGCCAGGTTCCATATCAGTTTAACCAGTTTCGGCGCCTGCTCTATTGAGTTCCCTTCCATGGGAAGCTCCAACTCTTTATCCCCTACCATATCGACAAGAATGCAATAACGGGGATGTGGTTTGGGAATGTGCCTGGCAAGATATCGCGAACCGTTGAAAAAGTATTTCAGGTCACCCTGCTTGCCCAGGTCTTCGCCGTCCAGAAAAACAAGGTCGACTCCCAGAGGCGGGACGGATTGAGCGAGATGATGGGAAAGTTCCAGCAGCACGGCTACACCGCTGGCGCCGTCGTTAGCCCCGATGATGGGGGTGGTACGGTTTGTTTCACGCCTGTCGCGGTCCGCCCAGGGACGGGTGTCCCAGTGTGCTGCAATCCATATCCTGTTCTTTCTCTGCGGCTGAAAACGGGCTACGAGATTCGTCAACTGCAGCATCTTGCTGCTGTATGGATCAGAGTACGGGAACGGCTGAACAACAAGTGTATCGGCCGACTCAGCCAGTGTCTCTTTCAAGTAAATGAGACATCCCCGGTGACCGATGGAACCGGGATTGCGCGGACCGAATGAACACTGTTTTTCCAGATAACCGAAAGCACGATCGGCATCGAACTGGGGTATATCCTTCCCTAAAGACGTAGTGACGACAAGAAGTAAAAGAGTGCTGAGCGCCAGTCGCGGAAAGCGTGTTCCGCAAGAAAAACTACCGCCATTGGAGAACAGTAAATTAAGAACCATCCGCTATTTACCCCTGAAGTGCAAGGTTGATATCAAAGCCAAAATCTCGGTCCACTTTTTTCCCTATAATCTTGGAGTGACTTTCACGGTATTCATACCAGACACCTCCCGTCATCCGCTGAGAGAAAGAGTACGATATGCGGGGCGAAACCTTCCACGATTTTCTCTCGTCTGTTGTTGAAAGTTCATACTGCAAATCGTTCCGCTCCTTGGTGATAGACTCAGAGAAGTCTATTGTAAGCGTAAAGTTTATGGTATTATCGAGATCAAAATCACGGAAAAAGAAAATGGGAATATGTAATCCGCCTCGATGGGCATAATTTGAGCTTAACGTCCAGGTTCGATCCGTTTTGACCCGCGTGCTGTTGATACCACCGAATTTATTATCAAACGACGAAACTATGGAATAGCGCGTTGTAGCGGAGACACCTTTCAAGAGAGTCATTGAGAGCCCTGCCAGTGGAGAGTATGAAGCAGTGTACTTGGAGGATTGCAGGACGTCATCTTTCCAGGCGCGTGTCTCCTTCCCTGCAAAGGCGTGTTCGAGAGTAGCTGACCGCGAAATAGCTTTAATGAGCGGCCACTGCTCAACACCTGTCCATCTGACACTCCAGCCGGCAAAAGGTAAGCCGTCGCTGCCTGTTACCCCCAGGGGGAGGAAGTCACGTGTCTGTGTCCGGGTTTCAACGTTGTTACCATCCACGCCCGACGCCTGACTGCTGGAAAAGTTAAAGTTTGTTGAAATCTTACGCGAAAGTGCAAGACCTGAGCGTAACGAAAAATCGCGCTGATGTTGCACCGATCCGCGGTTGACGCCCACTTCACTGCTTCTGTTGAGGCCGAGTTCATCACTAAAGCCGAACCGGTAAGAAAGATCCGCCGTGCCTGGCACAACCTTTAGAGAATCTCCTGATCTGACGGAATCGATTACACCGAAGGCGTTCTGTGACCTGTTCACTGAGTAGGTAAAGCTGATTGGATTTATCCTGCTAGCGCCATCATGGAGAATCTTGAATATTTTCTTCAGCGTTTCACTCTCGGGTTCCTTTGCCTCTTTTTCCTTCTCAGGCGGAGCGACCTTTGTCCGCCCCCCCCTGCGGCTTCTTCGGCGCGGCTGACTCTTCGGGGGAGTGTAAAAGGTTTCAACAATCGATTTGGGTGTGATTGAAACTGAACTGGAGAATCGACCCTGAGACGTAATGTTGGCCCCTTCCTGCGTACTCTCCATCGGCTTAGCCCAGCGATAGTTGGACGAATAGTTGAAGGTCGGCCGCAGCCATTCGGAAAGCGCTGGCGTAAACGTGGTGGTCATATTATCGGTTACATCCGTCACCACACCCGGCTTGAGGTTCTTCAGCGCCTGCAGATAGCGCGCCCGCCAACTGTCCATGTCACTCTTGATCGTCTTCGTGAAGCTCGACTTCAGATTATCGAGAATCGTGTATCCCATCTTGAACGTCCGATTCAAGCCAAGATTATACTGCGACTTGGATTCTCCCACCCTTGGCATCGTTTCCGTCATCGTCTCACTGGCATTTGCCGACATATCGATAGACGATGGCGTATAGTAAAGCCTGCCGTCGACAATCTTCTTGCCGAGCCACGGCACCGACTTGAACCATTTGAAGGGTGAAATGTAGTTGTCCCTGCCGAACGACAGACCGTAACTCATGTTGCCCTTAGTGTTCTGTGAAAACCGGTCGGCTATCTGCGTGTCCGAGTTTCGGCCGCGGGTAGCTGATAAACTCATCTTCAGCCGGTCGAGAGTGTAGCGACTGAACCATTTATCCGATTTACCGGCCTTTGAGAAAGAGGTGTTGACGGTCACCTGACGACTCTTCGCGAGAACG
>CEPZ01088394.1_pt1 | contig 11851 bp, 18 predicted proteins | sample 530461 | NCBI WGS metagenome assembly CEPZ01 (sample SAMEA2620106, study PRJEB7988) | marine metagenome | isolation source: saline water (ENVO:00002010), including | reverse complement strand
CAAAAAAATTAATCAAGCCGATGTAATCCTAACGGATTATAATATGGGCTGCATGAATGGAATGGAGCTAATTCAAAACCTTAAGAGTAAGGGGAATGATACTCCAATGATTATGATCACAGCTCATGGATCAGATAAATTATCTAAAGAAATGATTAATACTCACGTTTTTGGTTATCTTGAAAAACCTATTAACCCTGAAGAATTTGATAGCGTTATCCAAGCTGCAAAAGAACATTCTAAAGAAATTTCCCACCAAAAGAGCTTAATGGCTATGGGTACACAGTCTAGAACATTAATCCATGAAATTACCAATCCATTATTTGCCTTAAGCTTAAAGCATCATAGATTAAATACTCTTGCCGCAGATGATGAAGAATTACTAGTTGCTGATAAGGAATTTAGCAGACATTTGTCTGGAATGGGTAAAGGGATCTCTAAGATTACAAACATTATGCAGTCTGTCCAGCAACTCTCTGAAGGTTCTGTTGTCTCCCCTGAAAGTTTTACCGTAGCTGATCTTATTAATAGCTTGAAAGACACTTATGAGGAGCTTTTTCCTGATTACTTGGTTATTAATGAAAAATATGGCTCAGCTAAACTAAAAGGATCTCTGATTCAATTGACTCAAGTCCTTTGGAATTTAATCAATAACTCTTGCCAGGCAGTTAAAGAATACAATGAAAAGTGGGTAAAATTAAACATTAGCCTTGAAACTAATAGCGTAATTTTTTCTGTTTCAGATTCTGGATCAGGTATCCCTCTAGAAGAAAGAGAACATATTTTCAAACTTAATTATTCCACGAAGAATGATAAAGGTGGATCTGGGATTGGTTTAGCTCTTAGTAAGCTTATTGCGAAGAAGCATCATGGAGATTTATATCTGAATGAGAAATCATCGAACACTTCATTTGTCTTAGATTTACCTTCAGAATAATTAAATAAAAAAATCACTCATTTAAAAAATGAAGAGCCTAGTCTCTTCTTTTTTTATGCAAAAAAAAAGAGAGATTTTCATCTCTCTTTAAACATTCATTTCTTGATAAGGAAATTCTTAGTCATCATTTAGGTCAAATTCTTCATCTACATCGAAATCCTCTCCAAATCCATCATCAAAGCCAAAATCTTCTTCTAGTTCTTCTCGACTATCTTCTCCAGAAAAGTCTTCCTCTTCCATATTATCATTTCTTGAAGCTGAAGACCCTGAACCTCCACCTAAATATTGTACCATTGAAGCTAAGATCTCAGTAGTATATCTTTTTACTCCGTCTTTTTCCCAGCTTCTTGTCTGTAGTTTTCCTTCAACATAGACTTGTCTTCCTTTCTCTAAATATTTCGCTGCATTTTCAGCTTGTTTTCCCCAGATAACAACTCGGTGCCACTCAGTTCTTTCGTGAGAATTACCACTCTTATCTTTCCATTTTTCACTTGTAGCTAAATTTAAGGTACATACAGATTTCCCGCCACTTGTAGTTTTTAGATCTGGTTCTTGACCTAGTCGTCCGATAATCAATACTTTATTTACTCCACTCATTAATTTCCTCCTTATGGTTTTAATCGTTTAAAATGAGTTAATATTATTATATACTATATAAATATAAAAAACCAAGTTTTTTAATAAAATATTAAAAAATAAAAAAAATATGGTTTTTCATATATTTATAATTTATAATATGAAAGGATAAAAAATATTATAAACTATTATGAAACAATTAACGCAACGCTGGTATTTAGATGAAATTATTAGATTCACTCAATCTGAATCTAAGAGACGACAAGATGAAATCCATGGCTTCTTCTATTGGATGAAAGAGTCAATCGACACTAATCAATTCTTACACTTTCTTAAAACTATAGAAAAAAATGCCTCTGTAAACTTTCTTTTGTCTACAATTGATACAATTTTACAAAAGCTAGAAAAAACAGAATCTTACAGATCTGAGGGATTTGAATTACTTAACTTATTTACGGATATTTTAAAGAAAAAATTAATTTTAGACCCTTCAGAGTCTAGCATCAATAAATTCAGTGAATACCTATCTGAATCCAAAAAACCTTCAAAATACCTAACTTTATTATTCCATGACTCATTAAAGGAAAAAAATCTCCTTCAATAATTTTTTTTACAAATATTTATTTTTTTACTTGACTTTCTCTGTAAATTTTATAAAATAGATATATAAGTAAAAGAAGTAAATTTACAAAGGAGAAAGTAAATGAGTGATAAAAAGAACAAAAAATGGACAATGGAAACTGCAATGGCTGTAGCAAAGAAATACTCTCATAAGAGTGATTTCAATAAAGGAGACCAAGCAGCTTACCAATGGCTCTATCGTCAAGGTAAATTAAACGAAGCTTGTGAGCATATGGTTCGAAAAAGAACGAAAAAAGGCTCTAAAATGGCTGCTAAAGTAGATTGCCCTGTTGTTAATTCTGTTCAAACTGTTCAGGCGGCTCAATCCGCTCCCGTTTCAACGGAAAGCACTGAAGTAGTTGAAACACCTACTTCCGATAGTTCAGCTCCAGTAGCAGCTAACTCTTAAATTTAGAGTTAAAAATATCTATAAAACCATAAGCCCTCTATTTTAGAGGGTTTTTTTATTTATACCTTCTATTTAAAATTTATCTATGTTTGATAAATTAAAATATAACCTATTTAAGTTTAGAATAATTATTGATCTTTTTTTCTATAGGTCTGTTTCTTTTCTTCCAGAATTTTCTCAAATACTATTTTCAGCAAATTTTAACTACCTAAAGCTACAATATTTAAAAAAATCAGATTTAGACCTTGATATTATTGCTTATTATTTCTTCTATGAAAACTTAAGTCTAGACAAGTCTATTTTAATGCTAGACCTAATAAAAGGAAAAAAAATAAATTTTAAAGAATATCTGTTTAATTCAAGAAATTTTTCTCCTTTCATTGTGGCTTTTCTTCAAAACAATAACGGGCTTTGCTTTTTCTTAAAAAAAAGAGGATTCTCTCAAATTGAATTTATAGTAAAGAATAAAAAAATAAATATTTTAAAAGATTTTATTTTAGAATCCGAGAAATTCCATCCGGTAATTAAATCTTTCAAAAAAGAACTTCCCGAATTCATTCCTGATATATTAAAGAGAGTTTATTATGATTACCAATTTAAAATGACCGCAAATATAGATATTCATTGGCTACTTAGATTAAATATTAAAGAAAAAAAATATATATTTGAACGTATATTGATCTTAACAGCTATTAGCTCTATTAAGAATGAAGACAAAGACACTCTTCGACTTTGTTTTAGAAAAGGAAAATTAAAAAAAGACTTTACAACATTGAGAGGAAACAACTTATTCCATTTAGCCGTTCTCCATTCTGCACCTTTAAATATGATTAAACATCTAATCAATATTAAAATACCTTCCGATCAAAAAAATAAATCAGGTCTTACCCCTATAGCTATGTCTAGCGATCCCGAAGTCAGAAATTTTCTGATGAGTCATCATTCCGAAAATTATAAATTTATACCATCACCTTATTTTTTTTCTACCCCTATAATCCCCCCAACAAAAAATAAGGAATTAAAAGAAATTGTAAGCCTAAATAATAAAAATGTATTAAAGAGCTTTTATTCTAATTTCTTTAAAGAAGAAGAAGTAAATATCCCTCTATTAAATATAACTTACATAATAAAGAAAATAAGACCTGATATTGATGATCAGTTGTTATTGCCTTTGCTTAACGGTAGTAAAATAAAAAAGAATATGGATTTTAAGATAAGCGAAAGCTCAATTAATTTTCTGAAGCAAATATTATCTCCCTATAATGATAAACGAATAGTGAAAATTTTTAATAACGAAAGAATATGCTATGTTTTAAATATCGAAAATTTAGAGTTTACATTGAAGAATATAGTCAATTTTAAATTAGACCCAATACTTATTTGTGGTAGAAAACCTAAGAGTTTATCTTTGATTTTAAGTTCATTAAATATATCGGCAGAGAAGAGGAAGCAAAAAAAAATCGAACTAAAACAAGACGAGATTTCTTTTATGCATGGAGAGAAGATCGGAGATTATACAGTTATAGTTCCTGAAACTAATCATGATTTAATTGATTATGGTGATTTTTTGAATAATTGTATTGGGAATAGCGTTTACTCTAAAAATGTATTAAATAAATTGTCTTTTATTATTGCCTTACTTAAAGATGGCAAGGTCTACGCTTGCCTAGAATTTAATAAAGATAAGGGCTTAATTCAGTTTAAGGGATTCCAAAATTCCATAGTCAAATTAAATATGCTAGAAGAACTAAAATTGCTCCAATTAATAGATATTTAGTTTTCAGTGCCTTTATCTTCATCATTAAAAAATTTCTCACTAGCAGAAACTTTACCTGGAAGAATTGCTAATTTAATCCCTGCCCCCTCTAATACTTTCTTTAATTTTGGATAGTCTACCGTGTCAACTAATATAGTTAACTGTAAATATTCTCCAGCCTTAAAACTTTTTAAAAATTCCATCTCTTCTTTAGTCATTTTGCTCTCCATAATTACCTGTTTTTATTAGGTTTTATTTTTTTTAAAAAAACTTGTAAATTATAAATGGTATTTTTTTTTGTTTTGATATAATAAATTAGTAGTATGTAGGTAGAGAAAAGTATGAAATTTATAGATGTAAAAAATACAATTAAAGATTTAAAACCAAAAGACGAAATATCCTTTAGGAGATTTTACAATTCGAAGCTTAAAGATCTTGAAGAGCTGAGAAATGAAGAACATTTGATAGAATTTTCATTTCAAGTAATGTATCTTCGCTTTAACAGCCCAATATTATTTTCCCTTGATGATTATGATAATTTAATTCATGATTTGTTTTATCTAGAAAATTACAAAGATAATTTAAGAATAGTTTGTTATTTAATAATGTACCCGGAGGTTTTGTATGCATATAGCTGTAGTGCCTGAGGAATTAAAGCCATTATTCCCTAATTTTTTAAAAAAAATGAAAAACGATATTGATAAGTTAATAAGGGCTTTTCACAATGAAGATATTATTTTAGTAAAAAAAATTGCTCATAACTTAAAAGGAACTGCCGGTAGTTATTATCTTGAAAATATAAGTAAAATTTCTGAGAGAATTCAAACAGAAGAGGATATTGAAAAAATAAATATTTACTGTAAAGATCTTAAAGAAAGCTCTGAGAATTTAAAAATAACATTTAAAGAAGGTTTATTTTGAATAACAAAGAAAGTATATTAATTGTAGAAGATTCCGCCCCTAATAGAAAAATTCTTGAACATTTAGTAAAAAAAATGGGATTTAACCCTATTGTTTGCAATGATGGATTAGAAGCTAAAGAAAAGATAGAATCCAATATCCCTAATTTAGTGGCAATTATTTCTGACATAATGATGCCAAATATGGATGGAATTTCTTTGTTAAGTTATGTTCGAAAAAATTCAGATCAAAAAATACCTTTTCTTATGTGTACAGCTATTTTAGACCGAGATTATGTTTTAGAATCTAAGAAGTTGGGAGTTGATGGATATATTGTAAAACCAGTGAGTTACAATAAGATAAAGGAAAGATTAAGCCATGTATTGCCCAATAGAGAGTGGCCTAAAAATTCATAATTTCTATTGACACTGCCCCCTATAAATGGTAAAATAGTTTAAGAGGGGTCATTTATGAAATCAATCATTAGAGACGTTGAAAATGATATTTTAGAAAAATGTAGATCTTATTCTACGGATTTCGAAGTATTAGAGCATTCTTATTTCAATCTCATTTCCCTTAAAACAAAGAACAAAAAACCAGTTAAAAAGATTATTTTAAGTGGAGGAATCCATGGATCTGAACCTGCTGGATCTTTAGCTATTGTTAAATTTTTAAATCTTATATTAAATATAAGTAAAGAAAAAAACTACGAATTTTTGATATTCCCTTGTTTAAATCCCTCAGGACTAGAGGTTAATACTAGAGAAAATAAGGAGGGGATAGACCTAAATCGATCCTTTGATTTAGAGAGCAATCTTCCTGAAGTTGTTTTTCTTATAGACAACATTAATATCTATGATTTCAAAGCTGATTTATCTATTGACTTTCATGAAACTTGCCCAGAAGATAATTGTGATATTACATTAGGTCACAAGTTTCCTAAAGAATTTTATATGTATGAAGTTTGTACCATCCCCATCTCTTAAAATAGGCCATAAAATATTGAATAATATCAAAAAGGAATATAAGATTTCTGATGATGAAAATATTTTTGGTGATGAAGCTTTTGAGGGTTTAATAAGTTACCCTCAAGAAAGTAAGGCTTCAGAATCTTTTTCTGGTAAAACTTTGGATCTTTTTTTGTTCAATAATAATTACTCTAAAAATGCATTAACTATTGAAACAATGGCCCATTATCCTTTAAAAGACCGCTTTAGACAAATCGAGATTATTTTAAATAGTATTTAAATATCATTCACATTTCTGATATAATATTTTGTTTTTATTTTTGTTTTAGCGTATTTTTTTGCAGATTCTATATCTTTAAAGTTACCAATTAATACTGCATTTGCACTTTTGCCTTTAATAAATATTCTTTTTACTATAACTAAATGCCCTTCTTTTTTCATCTGATCAAGCATTCTTCTAGCGAAATACTCTTTCGTGAATATTCCCACTTGAATTGTATACGCTGCAGGCTTTACTTCCTCATCATTATCTTCCTCAGCATTTAAGAACTCTTCTTTAATTGAATCCTCTAGATTTTTGTCTATAATCCTTTCAGATTTAGGAGAAAAAGACTCTCCTTCCTTCGGCTTTATTACTTCCAACAAATAAATACCTAGTAGAAAACTTAAAATAAATATAGCTATAAAAATTGCATTTTTTTTCAATTTAAATCCCCTTTTGTCTCACTATGAGATATAAATGTTCTTTTTTTTACTTTTTTTTTATTTTTTAATTATTTTTTGTAAATTTTATTTTCTTATTGCATATTTCCCTCATAAAGATATAATTATAGTGAACTAAGAGAGGTTTTATGAAATACTTAATATTTTTTCTTTTTTACTCTATTTTCTCATCAGCCGATGCTTGTCGCTATGCTGACACAGAAATAACTTTAAAATCCAGTCAAGATGGAGTTTACCCTAAGAATCTAGTGGTAAAAGAAGGTTCAAATGTATGCCTAAAATTTAAATCCACCCATGGAAGAAGAGTTTTATTCATTCCTCAATATAATGCTTTCCTTGATTCTGCAGGAGAATCTGTACAATATAACTTTTTTACATATGAGACCGGATCTTTTCAAGTTAATTGCCCAAAATGTATTGATAAAGAGGCCGTTACTATTCAAGTTCTTTCCAAATCAGATTATACAGAGAAAGAAAATAAGTATGTAGAGGAAGATATGATTCGGAATCAATTTAAGGCTAGAACAAAGGAGTCAGCACCTTCCTATAATGAAGATAATGAATACTTCATGAAATATGAAAGAATGAAAAATAATCGATAAATATTCTATTTATTATTTATGATAGTTAAGGGAAGAATACATACATTTAAAGTATCTATAATAATTGGAATATTATTTCTTTTATTTTGCAGTTTAGCATTGATTAGCTCTCCTGTATATTTTAATCTCTTTATGTCGCTAAACTTAATTCCTTTTGTCCTATTGCTATTCTTTACTGTAGAGTATGTAGTTATAGAAATAAATGAAAAAAGTATTATCATAAATCAAGGATCTTTATTTAAAGAGAGTTTAAAACGAACCGAAATCCCTCTTAATGAAGTCAAAAACTTCGATATTACTCAGAAATTTGGTAATCAGGTCCTAATCGAAATAAACGATAATTCTTACTCTTTACAATTGACTCAAGATGAGATTTCTTATTTAAAAGATAATTTTTTAGTATAAAAAGCTAAAGAAATCGATTGATTATACCGATAATTATAATATGAAATTTGTATTATTTTTATTATTAATCTTGCTATCTTTTAAGTCTAGAAACTTTAAAGAGATTCAAAGTTATAGCTGTCCTGAATCAAATATATCTATAGGTATTGCTGATACAGGCATAGATTCTGCTTTTTTTAATAATAATTTTAAAGGTTTCAATTTCATCACAAAATCTTCTTCTATAGGAAATGATTCTTATAATGAAATGAATTGGGGTTTTCATGGGACTAAGGTATTAGATGTCTTGATGTCTAGTAGCTTATGCGAGATACCCAATAAGAATATCTATGATCTTAAAATTTTTGAAACGGATAAGGTATCTAAATTTCTTCATGGAAAAAATAGTGAAGAATCTTTTAGTATTAATAATGAAGATGTAAATATTTCATTAATCGACTACTCCATTAAAAACAAGATAAAAGTTATTAATTATAGCGCTAGTTTATTTGATGTTTCAAAAGAAGAGATTTATATGTTCAATATAGCTAACGATAACGGAATTGTTTTTATTTTTAGCGCAGGCAATAACAATCAAGAAATAAATAATTCTTCTAACCATATATGCTCATTAAATCTTGAAAATGTTATTTGTGTTGGAGGATTAGACTTGTCAGGAAAAAAATGGTTAGATTCTAACTATGGACCATCTATCGATATTTATTCCCTAGCTGTACATGAAGAATATGAAGGGACTAGTTTTTCAGCCCCTGTGATTACTTCTAGAGTTTTTGAAGTAAAAAGATTTTTTCCTTACCTGAGGCCAAAAGAAATAAAAGAAATTATTAAAAAATATAAGAGTAATTATAGATTTAAAAACTTTATTTTAAACCCTGAGGTTGGATATGAGTATAAAAATAGAAAATCTTAAATCAGATCATTTGAGTAGACTAAAGGAATTTTGCGACAGAGAAATTGGAAGAAATTACTTCACTTTAGAATTCCTTAGAGATTTTATTGAATTAAACAATTCCTCTAAGTTTAATCCGTCATTTATTGCTCTAAACGATGAGGAGATTGTTGGAATTAGATTAACTTATCCTCCAGGATTAAAGCCTGGCTTATCAGATAGTTATTCATTTAAATTAGATGAAATTGCTTACTTTCAGAGCTTATTCATTAAGAAGGATTTTCAGAAGTCTGGACTAGGAAGTCTTCTAACATCTTTATCTATAGAGGTTCTTAAAAGATTAGGAGTCAAAGCTATCCTTAGCCATTCACACAAGGAATCTGAAAATAACAGCTCAGTTAAATACTTTTTTAAAAATGGATTCAGCCCTTTAAAAGAAATAAATAACTATTGGGCGGCTATTGATTATGATTGCCCTAGCTGTAATCTTAAACCTTGCACTTGTACAGCTATTGAAATGTTTAAGGAGATTTAAGTATGTTTATTGATTTCCCTCAAGCGTTAGAAGCTCGACTAAGCCCTATATTAAAGAAATCTTTTAGAATTTATGGAAGATACCCAATTAAAATAAGATTGTCTAATGACCTTGGTTCTGATGCGGGTATTGCTATTTTAGACAAGAACACTATTGTCCTTAATTATGAACTTCTTTTTAGAAATCCTCTATCTTTTGAGGAAGTATTTACTCATGAGATATCTCATATTATTGCTCACCAAAAGTTCAAATCAAAATCTCATTGTAACAAGTGGAAGAATATTACTTGTAAATTAGGCTATCCTGGAAAGATTTTTCATACAATGAAATAAAAAAAGGCCCGAAGGCCTTTAATTTAAGCATCATCTAGTCCGCTAAAATCTAAATCATCATCGTCGTCATCTAGATCTAAATCAATGTCATCACTCAAATCTAGTTCATCCTCTAAATCTAATCCTTTATCATCTGACTCATAATTAGCTTCTTCTGTAACATCTGTCAATTCATCTTCAAGATCTTCGCCTTCTAAAATAATATTCGAAGCTTTGATTTGTTTAGAATCTACAATTTTTCCGTCTTTTCTTTTATATTTGTTATTAACAAGTTCTCCGTGAACTTCGACCATTTCGCCCTTTTTTATTCTTTCGGCTTTCTCTACAAGCTTAGGGTCTAATACTTGAACATCCATCCATACAGGCTCTGTATTTTTCCACTGATCATCTTCTTTATAGCTTTTACTAAATGCTAAACTAAAAGAAACCATTTTGTTGTTATTTCTTGTCATAATAACTTTTGCAGCCTGTCCAGTTCTTCCAGCGTATTCAATATAATTCTTTCTTTTGATTTTTTTGCTCATCAATATCTCCTTTTAAATAAATACTTTTATTTGAGTAATCTTCTATATTATCAATGTAAATAGATAATTCTTCTTCCAAGATAGAATTTAGCCCTCTAGCCCCTACTCCTTTTTTTACAGCCTTTTTTGCTATTTTTGTAAAAAAAGATTCTTCTACTTTTATATCTACATTAAAAGCTTTTAATATATTAAGATATGAATTATATGAAGAATCCTCTATTTCAGTTAATATTTTGACTAAATCATCTTCCTTAAGCTCTTCGGTATATGTTTTAATGTTAAAACGTCCTATTAACTCCTGTAAGAAGCCCTCTTTAATTAAATCCTCATTTGTTACACTTGAAAAGCAGAATTCCTTAGATTCTTCCTCAGCTTTAACAATCCCAATAGATTTCTTAGGCCTTTCTTTTTCATCTTTCATATATGTAAATGCTCCAGCCGCTATAAATAGCATATTTTCTGTATTTATAGTCTCTGGTTCCCCATAACTTTTGTCTGCCAGGGAGTAGCTACCCCCTTCTATAGTTTTCAACAATTCTGTCTGAATTCTGATATTTTCTGGTTGTGAAGAGTTTAATCTAATTTTATCGAATTCATCCAAAATGACAATAGATCTTTCAGCCAATAAAGTGTCTCCTCCAGATAGGTCCAATAATGACTTGAATATTGAATTTATATTATTTCCTTTATACCCTGACCCTGTTAACTGAGTACAATCTACTATATGTACAGGTATTCCTAGTTCTTCACCAATAGCTTTTAACATTTCTGTTTTTCCTGAACCAGAGGGGCCCATCATTAAAACGTTACTTTTCTTTACCTTGACACCTTTAATACTATTTAGGTGATAGAATATAGCTCTACTAATATCCTGCTTAGCTTTTTCTTGCCTTATGACTTTTTTATTTATTACATTATTGATTTCTATTGGGGTAAGAATTTTAATCTCACCCATTTCTAAATCTTCTATTTTCTTTTCTAAATTAGCAAACGCTCTAGTTAACGCATTATCTCTTTTAAAATCATCTTCTGACTTATTCATTACCAATAAGTCATCAATACTATTTCCTGCTTTATCTTTTATCTCATTATATCTTTTAACTTTGAATTCTACTAAATTTTCATAATTATGATTTAATAAATCAAAGATTATTCCATTGTTTTTTGAATGTATGGCATAGTGACCTGGAGTTTTACCTAAATTATCTACAATCGCTCTTTTAGTGTTTATCAATAAAGTCTTTACTAAAATATGATTATTTTTTATAACAGCATAATGAAGGGCTGATTTTCCAAAAGAGTCCGTGTCCTCAACTGAGCAGTGATCCATTAGTAGTTCAATTAAATCGTAATCTTTTTGCATTTTTATAGCGTAGATTAAAGCATTGCATCCTTCAGAATTCTCTAAATAAGTATCCGCACCTAAAATCAATAGCTCATTTACTATCTCCAATTCATTTTCTTGAATGGCACAGAATAAAGGTGATATTAATTCTTTAAATTCTCTTTCCTTAAAGACTGTATTTATTTCATCCTGAGATAGAGCCCTAATAGAACTGATATCTCCCTTAACAATAGCCCCTACAATATTTTTTTCTAACATCCAGTATCCGCCTTATCACATAGTCTAAAAAGTTTCTCATGAGTACCCTTCATTATTAACATATAATTATT
>CEPZ01024213.1_pt1 | contig 11871 bp, 10 predicted proteins | sample 530461 | NCBI WGS metagenome assembly CEPZ01 (sample SAMEA2620106, study PRJEB7988) | marine metagenome | isolation source: saline water (ENVO:00002010), including | reverse complement strand
TTTTTTTTTTTTTGATAAATATTTTTTATTTATTAAGATAGGAAAACCAAACCAACTAGGTTTAACTTTTTTTGTAGGATAAAAAAAAGTAAATTGATCCTGCCAAAGTGGAGAGCTAATTAACTTTTTAATTATTTTATCTCTATTATCGGATCTGACTTTGATCATTGAATTTAACCTTTTAAATTGACTAAATCCTATTGAGGCAGTTATATCCAGTGGTCTTAAATTAAATCCAGAATTTATAAAATTAAATGAAGTGTCTTGCTTTTTTTTAAAATTCTTTTTTAAACTTCTGTCCCAACCATGGGAGCGCATAGAATAAATTAATTGATAATCCTCTAGGTTATTGCAAACAATCATTCCTCCTTCTCCAGAAGTTATTTGATGAGAATAATAAAAAGAGTAAGTTCCAAAATCTCCAAAAGTTCCAAGAAATTTACCATCATATTGTGAACCAAGTGATTCACATGTATCTTCAATTAAATAAAGGTCTCTTTTTTTTGTTAATTGTGAAATTTTTTGAATATTTGATGCATTGCCAAGAACATGTACCATCATTAATGCTTTAGTATTTTTTGAAATATTTTGTTCCAACGACCTATCGCTGATAGCAAAGCTATCAATATCAACTTCTACAAATTTTGGTTTTAATCCAGATTGAATAATTGGCCACAATGATGTTGACCAACATAAAGCAGGCACTAAACATTCGTCGTTTTTTTTTAAAAAATTTTTTTTTCTTGGATTAACTAATGCAAATGCTGCAAGCAAATTTGCGGATGACCCTGAATTTACCATTAAAGCATATTTTGCACCAACATATTTTGCAAATTCATATTGAAACTTTTCTGTAATCTCGGACATCGTTATTTGACCGCTTAATAAAACTTCGATGCCACTCAAAATATCATCTAATGAAAAAGCATCTTCCAATAATGGATAGCGGAATTTATACGATAATTTTTTTTTTGAATATTTTTTTATTAAATTTTCAAAAAAAACTTTCTCTTTTTTTTTCATACAATTTTGCAATTCTTTTATAAAAATTTGTATACTTTATGTGCCATAAATAAAGAATATAAATTAAATATATAATCTTTTGTTTATTTCTTCTGCAAGCCTTATCGCAAGTTGGATAATTGTAAAAGTTGGATTTGTGTAACCACCAGTCGCAAAATTAGAGCTTCCACTAACATAAAGATTATTTACACCATGAACTTTTAAATCTTTATTTACAACCGAGTCAAATTTATCTTTTCCCATCCTGGTACCGCCCAAATGATGAAAGGTGCCCAAATCTTCGTATTCTTCCAAATTATAAATTCTATCTTTTATTGCAATTCTGCCCAGATCATTTCTTCTACATAAATTGCCAAATTCTTCCATAAACAATTTTGCTGTTTTAAGTGTATATTTAGATTTTTTATAAAATAATTTTGTCATTGGTATTCCAAATTTGTCTTTCTTTTTATCTAAAACAATTTTATTATTTTCAGTTGGATTTTCTTCTAGTTGCATAAAAATATTTCCACATTTAAGATCCTTTTTAAAAATCATACGCGCTATTTTTTTTCCATATTCCGGAGCTACGCAAAGAATATCTTTTATAATATCTTTATATATTTTTGTATCTTCTTTGGCACCCATATATATTGCGGCACTTAAAATTTTTTTTTTAATTGTTAGTTCCTTCTTTGCTGCAAAATGAAGAAGGTAATTTTGTTCTATAAAATCATTTCCAAGTTTTTCTTTTAATTTTTTTCTGCTAATTACCCCTCTACCACCTAATGTCCATGGATGATTTATCCAATATTTACCGATGGGTAACTCATTATCAATAAATTTTTGATTTTTATCCCTCGTCCAAAGTAAAAGTCTAGAATTTTCAATTCCTCCACACGCCAAAATAAAATACTTAGTTCTTAATTCCTTTATGGTATCGTTGGATATACATACTGCATACTTCGTATTGTTATTGTGACCAACAAAATGTGACAATTGGGTATTTAGAATTAGCAGTATGTTATTTGAATTTTTTATATAATTTTTAAATTTATCTGCAAATCTTACTTTTGAGTATTGAAATTCTATTTGATTAAAAAACTCGTTTACCGATGATTTTCTAAACTGATTATTAATATTTAGTATTTCGCAGGTCCTCTTTAAATAAGGATTTAGTTTGTTTTCATTGATAGGCCAAAGTTCTAAATTATATTTCTCCATAGGTTTAGACCAGCCGCCCCAATGACCAGAAGTACCTCCAAATTGCCTTAATCTGCTCAATGATAAATCTGTAATTTGATCCCCGATAATCTTTCCCTCGTAGAATGTTTGAGAAGTTTCACTATATTTTTCATCTCCAGCTTCTATTATCAAACATTTTATATTTTTTTTTTCTAATTCTAATGCTGTAGTAATGCCGGCCGGACCGCTTCCAAAAATAGCTACCGGAAAATTATCTAAACCAATGTTATCTAAATTTTTTAAAATCATTAATCATCATGTCTTAAATACCAAATAAAATTTTTATTTTTTTTTAATTTGTTTTTTTTAGAATGAAAAGAAAGTAAATCAAATTTCATCAAAAATAAAACCGGCAATGACAAAAAAAATGTTTTTATAAAATTTCTTCTAAATATTTTCATTTGGTAATATGCACATTATAAAATAAATTTATGTCCACTAGCCTAATTTTAAATGGAAGAAAACTTTCATCTATTTGATTTTTAAAATTATATCTTATTATTGAAATTAAATTAAAAATCGAATTTATGTGTTCGGTGGCAAGCATATAATCATACTCATTGCCAGAAATTTTATATGTTCTTTTTGCAGTATAATATTTGGTAAATATTTTACCTGATCTCCATAACAACCCAGGATCTGTTGGTAAAGATATTGAAAGCACTCCACCATTTCTTAATTTATTCATTACTTCAAATAAAAATTTTTCAGGCTCACTTATGTGTTCTAAACAATGAGATATGATTATTCTATCAAAGAAATTATCTTCGAAAGGTAAGTTAACGCCATCATATGAACAAGCTTTAACGTTTTTCATTTCTTTATAAAATTCTAATGCATAAGTAGAAGTTTCTGCTATGAAATATTCATCATAATCATGCTTCAAATAATCTAGGTGAGGCATATTCCCGGCACCAATTTCTAATACTTTAGAGTATTTTTCTTTTCTCTTAAAACATTCGAGTTTTCTATGACAATATCTCATAAGAAATCCGTTAAGACCTTTGTACACATGGGTGTTGTATAAAGAACTTAGTTTATTAAATTGTTTTTTTTCAAACATACAGAATTATTTGTTTATTGGTACATGATATGGCATATACTTACGAGCCAGTATACAAATTGGTATTGTATTTCTGGCTAAATTTTTAAATGGTTCTTTTTTTTTATGCACAAGAATTCAATTATTTATCCTTTGCAGACTTTTATTTAAAATAACTAGTAAAGCAACATGAAAAACATATATAAAATTGGATTTTTATATACTTTAACAAGCTTACTATTAACTTATGCTATTTTAGGAAGTAATAACATTTCACCAACTTCTGATGATTGGATGTTGCATGGAGATGCTGCTCAAAGTTTTATCATATGGAAATATTTTTTTAATGATGTTTGGAGATTTCCCATTGGATTGAACCCAAACTATGGATTAGGTCAAGGAAGTTCAATAATTTATTCAGGATCCATACCTCTTTTATCAATTTTTTTTAAACTAATAAAAAACCTTTTACCCGGCAATTTTCATCATTTTTCTCTTTGGATATTTTTATGTTTTTTATTGCAATCTTTTCTTTCATATTTGCTAATAAAAAGATTCACCAAAGATGACGCATATGCATTAATTGGGAGTATTTTTTTTATTACTGCTCCATTATTTATAAATACGGTTAGTGTACATATAGCACTTTTTGGTCAATGGATCATTCTTCTCTCATTTTATATTCAAACCACAGTTAACAATAAAAAGACAATTTACTGGATTTTTATAATTCTCTTATCCAGCTTGGTACAATTGTATTTCACGGTAATGTTATACTTGATGTATTCAATATTTAAATTTGATGAACTGTTAAAAAATAAAAATTTTTTTAATTTTATCAAAGAACTATTAATTCCAATTTCTTTTTTACTACCTTTAATGTATATCTTGGGCTATTTTTCTTTTCCACTTCAAAATGTACTTGGTTATGGATTTGGCTATTATAAATTAAATTTGTTATCATTATTTAATCCGACGGGCGCGAATATCGATGGTTCAGTAAAATGGTCCTGGATACTACCCAAAATAAAAATAGGTCACGATACTAACGAAAGTTTTGGCTATATAGGCCTAGGAGGTTTGTTATTATTTTTTTCATCAATTATTATTTTATTGAAAGACATAAAAAAATTAGATTTTGTTAAGTTTAGAGCAATTATTTTAATTTTTGTATTTTTTTTTATAATAGCTCTATCAAATAAGGTCGAATATGGAGATAAACTACTTTTCGAAATCCCATTAAATAAATATTTATACGGTATAGCAAGTATCTTTAGAGTATCAGGGAGATTCTTTTGGCCATGTTATTACTTAATATTAATCCTTGGAATTATAATTATATATAAATCATTTAACAAAAAAAAGAGTATATTTTTTCTTTCTATTTTAGTTGTTATACAAATTGTCGATATTTCCGCAGGATTAAAAGAATATGTTAATGGTAAGTCGTTCAATAAAGAAAAAATAGTTTTGGATGATCCAATATGGAAAAAAATAGAAAATGATTATGAAGTTGTTAGTTCTACTCTAATAAAAAATCAATCTAGTGATTTTTATAAGTTATTAGCATTTTTAAAGAAAGCATCCATAAAATCTGAAGTTGCTTATCTAGGAAGATTTGATCGTCAAAAGTTGATTAACCTAAGATACTTCAACTACGATGGTTTTTATTTAAAAAACTTACCGGATAATAAATTTTATATTATCAGCAATCCTGGTCATTTCAATCATTTAAAAATTTTATTCAAGAATGAAAATGTTGGTTTTGTTTTTAGAGATAAAATTTGGTTATTTTTACCGAATCAAAAATCATCGATGAATGAAAATGATAAAAATGAATTTGATAAAATTAAAATTTCAAAAATTGCCAAAAATAAAAAAATAATTTTTAAAGACCTTTCTTTTATCAATAAGATAGCAATTTTTGGACTTGGATGGTCATATGATTACACAGAACAAAGCTTGTGGTCGGATGGTAAAAGATCAACCATGGTATTTAAAACCGAACAAAATATAGACAAATTTAAAATAATATTCGATACAGAAGCATTTATTAGACCAAAAAATAAAACCCAAGAAATAGAAATCTTTGTAAATGGAATTTTTCATAAAAAATTTATTTTTAATGAGGAATATAGAAGAAATAAATCTTTAGGTATTGATATTAAAGATTTAAATCAAGATTTTATTTTAGTTGAATTTCGTGCTATTGAACCTAAATCACCATTTGATCTTTTGGAAAGCGTAGATACAAGAAGGAAAGGTATAAAAATACACTCATTAATTTTGGTAACGGAATAAATCCAATCTTTAGAGTTAATTATATTTTTTTCAATAATATAATAATATTGGAGGCCAAGATAATTAAAAAATGTAAATTTAATTAAAAATTTTTAAAACTTTACAAAAAAACTTTTGAGTAATCATTAATCCTAGAAAATAAATAATTTTAAAACTAATTTTACTATTTCTTTCATTGCGGATTCTAAAGTTAATATCTATATTTAAAACTTTTAATTTTTTTTCTGAAGAAAAATATTAAATCCAAATTTTTTTTTTACATCTAGATTCTCAACTCCACCCACACAAGGCGTCTTTGTAGCCCAACATGCATCAATATTTTTAGGAATATAAACATTTATACCTTCTTTTAAATTAATTAATTCAGAATCTCCTTTTGGAACATAAAAAAATGGAAAACTACTAGAATTATATTTTTTTACTTCTTTATCTATCCTTTTTATATTCCTTGCATTAAAAATTAACAAAGAAGTTATTACTAATGTAGCAATTATTTTTTTTTTTGTTTTTTTATTAATAGGAGAATTAGACAAAAACAAGGATGTTGGTAAAAATACTAAAGATGCCAACAAGCTATAACCTCCATATCGAAGTGCTGGGTGTTTGTAAAACCACTCGCTAAACAAAATTAATATGACAAATAAAATTTTATATATATTTTTGTCAAAATTTTCTGGAAACTTTTTTTTATTTCGATAAAAAATTATTATAAATAAAACCGATAAAAATAAAATTGACAAAAAGTTTTCAAGACCTTTATTAAAAAAATAAGTATCAGTCCAACCCTTGAACCAGTTAAACCCCTCTATATATTCTTTATATTCTTTTCGTTTTTCAACCCTATGAGGAGGGCTCGCTCCACCTTTTGACCACAGTTCAAACCATACCTTCATTTTTTGAACTTCTTTTTGACTAAGTGACCATGGAATTTTTTGAGAAAAACAAGTTTCTTTTAAAGGATAAACTACACAACCTGTATAAGATAAATTCACTAATGAAAATAATACAAATGTAAAAGCTGCAATAATAGTTGTTCTGCTAAGGAAGAATAATTTAATAAAGTAATCTTTCTTATAAAATAGTATTAAAAATAAAAACAAAAATAGAGAATACACCACAAAGTATGGTTTAACTGTTATCAAATAACATATTAATAAAATTAGTAACTGAATATTACTTTCAAATTCAAATTTGCTTATTTTTTTTTTTATTGTTAATAAAGATAAAGGAATTAAAACTAGAACAATTAATTGTCCGGCAATATCCGTTCCATATTCACCAATCCTATAAAATTTTACATTAATATAAGCAAATACTAATAAATAAAAAATATATACATAATCAAAACTTTTAAATTCTTTTTTATCCAATATAAAACCCAAACATATAAAATTAACAAAAATCAGCGTAATTAAACCAATTGAATGAAAAAGATAAAATTTGATGTAGGGTAAGAAAATTATAGAATTTAAAAAAAATAAGGATGAATGATGTCTAGCCTCATGACCAATATTTCCCAAACCTAATTGAATTTTATTTTCGGTTAATCCTAAAGAATATGTTAGATGATAATAAGAAAAATCATCATGATTTTTTAGAATAAATAATGACAAACTTAGAAGAAAAATTAAAATAATTAATAAAATATAATCTTTATTTAACTTTAATTTACAAAAAAAAAATGCAAAAGAAACCAGGCCAATGGCATGGACGATTAAATTGTGAACGTAACCATGTTTAGTAAAGAAAATTGTAGTATAAGATAGAATTACAAGAGTCAATAAACCTAGTATTCCAATATATCCTAAATTATATTTTAGTAAATTTTTATTTAAAAATTGAGCTAATAAAAAACCATAACCTAAAATTGAAGACACAATTAATATTAAGTAAAAATATAATAAGAAAAATTTAACCATTCTGATTATTTTTAGTTAATTTTGTTATTAAAAAAAAATATAGCAGATTGTAAAGAAAAACATTGAAAAAAATAGAATACACCAATGTTGCGGTATAAAAATAGCTATCAAAAATAATAAATAAGTAAAATAAATGATATAGACAAATTATAATACCAGAGAGAAGATTGGACAAATTTTTTTTTATGTTAAACGATTTGTATAAATATAAAAAAATTAATTGATGTAAATGTCTACTGTCTGGAGTTGATGGAGCTTTTTTTTGAATTTTCTTCCTAACTATAGAAAACAAATTTTCGTAGGCCGGATACCATAGTAAAGCTATAATATAATAGGGTGAAACCAAATAATTATCATTAGAGAACTTTATCAATATAATAGCAGCAACAAAACTAATTAGATAAGATCCTCCGTCCCCCAAAAAAATTTTTCCAAAGAAGTTAAATATGTATATGGCTAACAAAGAAATTAAACATATAGATACTAATGATATATCCAAATCAAAATTACGTAGATTTGATAAATAAAGTATATTTGAAAAAACTAAAATAAAATATCCTACAACTAAAGTGTTAACCCCATCTGTAAAGTTGGTTCCATTAATTAAAACCAATATACAAAATAAAGTAAAAAGTAGTTTTATAAAAAATACATTTAATAAATCATCAAAAAAATCTATTCTAATTGACGATACGAAATTATCAAATAACAATAGATATAATATAATTATAGTTATTTGAAATATAATTCTCAGAGTTGGAGAATGCAAAATATTTAGATCGGATAATAAACCTATTAAAAAGATAAAAAAAAATAATATATTTAAATATTTGTAATTCTCGGGTAAAAAAAAAATTAAAACTAAAAAGAAAACTAAACCTCCCGAAAGAGGTATGGTTTTATGTCCACTAATAAAACTTTTATGATTTGATACGCTTGTTTGATCAATTAGGATATTGAACTTTTTAAATACAATATTTAATATCAAAGTCATTAACATAACAGAAATAATGGTTCCTATTATGCTCATTAGATATATTAATATTTTTTATTTAATTCTTCTTGGGCCAAAAGTAGATCTTCATCTATCATGTCTCTAACAAGATTAATGAATGAATATTTTGGTTTAAAATTCAATTTTTTATAAGCTTTTTTGGAGCTTCCCCTTAGATAATCAACCTCATTTGGTCTAAAATATTTTTTGTCTATTTTAATAATTGTTCTTTTCCTGCCATCTTCATAAATATATCCAACCTCTTTTAAACCCTTTCCGGTCCAATATATTTTCATGTTCAATAATTTTCCCGCTGTATTAATAAATTCACGCACTGTACGAGTTTCTCCTGATGCAATAACATAATCTTCAGGTTTTTTTTGTTGCAATATTTTCCATTGCATCTCTACATAATCTTTAGCATGACCCCAGTCTCTCTTTGCATCTAAATTACCCAAATAAAGTATTTCATTTGAACCAAGTTTTTTCCGAGTTAAAAATCTAGTTATTTTTCTCGTTACAAATGTCTCTCCTCTTCTTGGGCTTTCATGATTAAATAGAATTCCATTACAGGCGAATAAGCCGTAGGCTTCCCTATAAACCGAAGTTATCCAGTAAGAATATAATTTTGCTGCGCCATAAGGTGACTTTGGATGAAATTTTGATTGTTCATTAAAAGTTTTTTGTTTGTATTTTTCCCCAAATAGCTCTGATGTACTAGCCTGATAAAACTTAATATTTTTCATTTTTAAAAAACGTATGGCTTCTAAAACTCTTAGAGTTCCAATGCCAGAAACCTCGGCAGTATATTCAGGATTTTCAAAAGAAACCCCCACATGACTTTGTGCTCCCAAATTATAGATTTCATTTGGTCTGATATTATGTATCAAATTATAAATACTGTTACTATCTGTAAGGTCTCCATAATGTAAAAAAAAGTTAGTTCTATTGTGTGGGTCAATATAAAGATGATCAATTCTCTTTGTATTGAAAGAGGAAGATTTTCTAATTAATCCATGCACTTTATATTTTTTCTTTAATAGTAATTCCGCCAAGTATGATCCATCTTGACCTGTAGTACCAGTTATCAAAGCAATTTTCTTTTTCATTTTCTAAATATGAACATTTTAAATATACATAATAATATTAAAAATCCATCTTTTAATTCGTTAACCTTTTTTTTTCCAGTTAGCCTTGATCTTTCATAACTAGGTTTTGAAATAAATTTATATTTTTTAAATTTAGCCAGTACCGGCAATTCAATGCAAAATCTAAAATCTTTTCTTTTAAGGTTAAGAGATTTAAATGCCAATGTTTTTCCCATAACATAAGTAAATAATACATCAGAAATATTTAGTCTAAAAAGTAAATTACAAATAAACGTAAATATTTTATTTCCAACTAATGTCAAAAAAGTGTCATCATCGCTGCCTCCACTATTTTCATATCTACTATTAAATACAAAATCACAGTTATTTAATAACTCATTGTACATATTCTTAAGATATTGAGGATCAAATGAGCCATCTGCGTTAAATATGCATAGATATTTTGTTTCAACCTCTTTAATGCCTAGTATTAAAGCTATTCCAAAACCACCAACTTTTTGGGTAATAATCTTACAATCAAAATTTTTTATAGAATTTCGTGTGTTTAAATCAGTTTCAGGAATAATAATAATTTTTTTACAATCAAAATTTTTTAGTTCATCTAATACTCTTGGTAAACACTCTGCTTCATCTTTTGCAGGAATTACTAAAGTAAGTTCTTTCATTTATTATAATTTAAAAATATTATCATTATAAATTTATTTTTTTAATTAATGCATGAATAGACAATCTAATAACGCAAAAGATTGAGTAAGAAATATTTTTTTTTTCGTACAAATAATAAACTTTAAATGCATCCTTTAATTTTTGTATTATTGAACTTGACAATGAATTAGGAGTTTGTCTCCAAAACATTAAAGGTTCGTCAATTCCAAAGAGTATAACCGACTTTTTGGCAAGCCTTAACCACAACACAAAATCTTCCTTTGTTTTGAGCTCAGGAAATTTTATATCATTTAATAGTTCACGTTTTAAAATGACTGAAGATAAGCCAACATCACAAGATTGTAATAATTTTTCATATTCTAATATTTCTCTAGCTTTTATTGTACCGATTATTTTTCCATTTTGGTTAATGACATGATATGTTGTGTGAGAAAAATCATAATCATGGTTTGTCATAAATTTTAGCTGTATTTCAGTTTTATTAATTTTCCAATAATCATCGCAATCTAAAAAAGCAATGTATTTACCTTGGGCTATTGATATTGCTTTATTTCTTGAATATGACGCACCTTTATTATTATCATTAAATATTATTTTGACTCTTGTATCGTTCTTAAAGCAATTTTTGATATGTTCTAAATCATTCTTATTTTCATCATCATATACAATTATAATTTCAAGATTTGTATGAGTTTGATTTAATACTGAACTTATAGATTCAAAAAAATAATCCTTTTTATTATAATATGGCATTATTACGCTTACTAAACTGTTCATTAAACTATTTAAAATTATACTTGCCCAAGATTTTTTTTAAGAACACTATCATCAAATAAACGACAGAAATAAAAACATCTTTTACAGTCATTTTTGAAGAACCAACAATTCTATAGATCAAATGAATGGGTATTTCTGTTATATGATATTTTTTTTTATGTAATATAAAAATACTTTCCCAAAAATACGCATAATCATTATTTTTTGCTAAAATTAAATCGGATAAGGAGACCTTTTCACAATTAATACATCTAAAAGCTCCTGAAGCATCATAAGAAATTGATAATAATAAAGAAATTAATATATGTCTGGCTCTTGTTAATAAAATTCTATGCAGCGGCCAGTTTTCTAACAAATTTTTTTTTAAAAATCTATTAGTAATAACAATGTCACAATTTTCTAATTCTTCTATCAAGAATTTTATATACTTTGGATCGTGTGTTCCATCTGCATCCATCGTAATAATTGTTTTGTAGTTTTTTTTATAAGCCCAAATAAAACCATCCTTGTGAGCTGAACCAACGCCCATTTTTTTTGGTCTAAAAATATAATTAATATTTTGATTATTTTTTACTAAGTTTTCAATTATTTCTCGTGAACCATCACTAGAATTATCATCAATAAATAAAAGATCAAATCCTATGTTTGTTGTGTTTAATTTTTCAAATAAAATTTCAATATTTCTTTTTTCATTAAGAACCGGAACAATAATAATAATATTATTCATTAAATAACATGCATTTTTGGAAGTGGAAAAATTAATTTTGTACCTTTTTCTCTAATTTTTTTCTCTCTAATTAAAATCTCTTTTTTAAA
>CEPZ01087915.1_pt1 | contig 11874 bp, 3 predicted proteins | sample 530461 | NCBI WGS metagenome assembly CEPZ01 (sample SAMEA2620106, study PRJEB7988) | marine metagenome | isolation source: saline water (ENVO:00002010), including | reverse complement strand
CTCAAAGGGTTACCGCTCCGGCCCCGCCGCGATTGGGGACACATGGGGATATGGCTTTAATTTGAATGCATACATTGCCGACATATATAAGGACGCCGAGGGCAACTTTGTCAACAGACAAGATGATAACACACGAATCTATATTGCAGATCTTATTAATGAAAATTCTAAAGTTAACGACGACAAGAAAAGCCTTCTTCCAGATGTATCCGTCGAAGCCGCAGAGGACGAGCCACAACCGTTCAAGAGCGCAGCAAGCGCATTAGAGTCAAGTATCCTCAAGTATAGAAAATATAGCTTCTTAGCTGTTGACAACGGTTTGGATATGTTTTTTAACTTAGAAGATCTTGAGCTTGACGCTGCAGCTCAAGCCCAAGCCCGCCGCGATTATAATTTAGAAGATTATCCCAACTTTGCTGAAAGTTTTGTTAGCCATGTCCCGGAAATTCCTCAAGTTAATTTGCTTTTTGACTTTTTTAATGGAGAAGTTAATAAGACTGTAATTAAGAATACTTACGACTCTTTCATGAGCGCTCAGTTTGCAAAAATCGCCGGAGAAATTGGTGACAACGAACGCGCATGGCTGTATGGTGCCTCATTTGATAATCTCTCCTTTGCTGAATTTCAATATGTGGTGCCGAAAGGAGTAGACCTGTACCCGGGCTCCTCCGCTGGCCAGCCTATCTCAGAAGTTCAAGTTTACGATTATGACAGCGATGGCAATCGCCTCGATTCCCCGCGCGACATCCGTAATGATGATGGGATTCTAGGAGTGAGCAAAATGCAATTTCTAGCCGACCAAGCCATAGAGGCCGGCCAAGAACCCACAAAACCAAATCGTGTTTTTTATCTTGATCCCATGACCTATGGCGGCAACTATATGAACCCGCCGGTTTATGTAACCCCCATGACCGGCTCCAATTGGATGGGAATTGTAGATTTGCTCTTTCCTGAAATGAGTCCATGTAAACCCTCTAACACCAATTTAATTGATTTTGAGGACTTGAAAGAAAAGACTGCGCGCGCCTACACAAGTCTTCCTGATGATCCAAGACTCCTTGAAGATCCCGACTGTACCGAAGAGGTTCCCTACAACAGAATTTTAGAACGCACCGCCAAGGCCGGCATTCAAGGTTTGATATTGGCATCCATAAGAACCTTTGTTGGTGTACATTATCTCAAGTCTCTTGCAACGTTCACTAAATTTGCACCTAAATTCCCTGATAATTATAGTAATGTGTACGCCATGTATATTGTTGCAAGAATGGAAGAAGCTTTCAAGGATTCTAGCACCCAGTGGTTTAGCCCAATTCAGAATAACGATTTCTGGTATGCCTTTTTAGAGCAGGCAGTTCAAATGTATGGTTACATGGTGGATGCCGAAGCAGAAGGAGGGAACCCGTGGAAAATCGACAAGGACGATCTTCGAGCACAAAAGGTGCCGCTAGATGTAATAGCCGCATTAGAACATATAAATAATTATCAAGAATCTTATGTATATCCCCACAAGGAAGATCTGGACCTCGCGCAATTCATGGGCCTTGCCGGCGAATTTGACTCCTTAAAAACATATAGACAAGACTTAAATCTAGAAGCTGTCCGCGCCACAGAAGACTCAGCCAAAACCATCTTAAAGGAACTGGTCACTCAAGAACTTAACTATATGAGCGACAAGTTTGTTACTAATTTAGGGCCCCTCAACATGGTGCCCACTGTAATAGATTTAGATTATTATTATATGTCGACATTTTGCGCCGGTTCGACATTGGAGCTTCAAAAAGAGTTTGTGGAGACACCAGTGGCACTTCCGTCATCCGGCTCCAATCACTATACAATAGGTAATGAATTTTCACTACCTGATGGTTCCACTTATGTGGGATATTATCATGTTTACTACAACGATGAAGAATCACGTCTCATGTACATGATAGGAGAAGAACACTCGGATACAGCAGAGCACGACGAATTGCGGGCATTTGCCAATAAGATTCAGGTTCCTATTGGTGATGTACCATCATGGGAGAGTGCCCCAACCACCACCACAGATCAACCGTTTGTTATTGAAAAATATATATCACTGGATGGCAGCCGAATGGATCCAGACGAGGCCACATCCATAATTAAGAGCAAGCGCTCAGGCAATATTTCGGATCACTATCCAGGAACACTAGAACGTGTGCGCGCCCAATCCTTGCCCGTCGTTGATGAATCCAAGGATGGAAGCACGCTGGTTGCGACCCACAGAACTGATCCACAGACAGGTGCCCTATCTGCGGCCGATGGACCTCTGGGACGAGCAGAAGATGGCGAACCTGCCGTTGTGGGCCTTAAAGGAGAACTGGGGGTTCGTTATGGATTAAGTTTTTCGATGGATATTAATGGTACCGGTGCACCCCGTGAAATTACAAGTGTGGAAATTGATGCGCTAGATTTGCCTGTTTCTGCGATGGCGACTCTCGAAGGAAACAGCAAGTTACTTCTTTGCTTGTTGAATAAACTAAAAGAAGATCCAAGATTTAAAATGATAACACAATACATCTTTTCCATGAAACGCGCCGTCGCCATAATGGCAATTTATAATGATATGGGATTTTTGCCATCAATTGGCGAATATACCGTGGCTTCTGGCGATCTTCATGCATTTGTAGGGTGGGGCTACCGCGCCAAGCCTGGTGGATGGATAGAATTAGACACAGAGGATGACGACGATGGCGGCAAGATTGTGACCGATGCGTCCATTTCGTATGTCCGTGGCTGGGCGGCCGCCGATGACAGAAATCAGTGGGGCGCTAGTCCATTTTTCATGAAATATGATGAATGGGATCAGCAACAATTAAGAAACTCAGTAAGTGCCACTAGAGATCTATTTAGAACATATTATTATGCCCGCGACACCGATCCGTCTTCGCCCGCTGATGACTCCACCGTCATTCACTGGATCGATCAACTTAAAGAAAGGTTTAGAATAAACCCTGCGAGAGGATTCTTACCATGGTGGAAGCAAAATCGTGTGCGATCTAACCCGTTCAACAGTAATGGCCAAATATGCACTAAAAAAGATTAATAATGAATACTTACATGTGGAGGCGCAATAATGTCATCATTAGCCGTTAGAGTGCCTTTGACGCGTGATTCTATTGATGGATTCACGATGGTCAAAGATGTAAAAACACTTATAAATCAAAATTTTAAAATGCTTTTGCTCACCAATCCCGGAGAGCGCGTGATGGAACCGGAGTTTGGAGTGGGGATGCGCCGATTCTTGTTTTCAAATTTTACCCAAGAAACATTTAACTCTATTGAGGCAGATATTCGCGCTCAGGTATCGATTTATTTGCCAGTTATTGCGATACTTGAGATTAGTTTCGGGGTGCCTGAAGATATGCCAAATTCATTAGACGCCAACATTAGATATCTCATCCCAGCTTTAAATGTTGAAGATTTATTAGAATTTACTATTTAATTTAAGGGTTTTTTAATGCCGAAAGATCAGAAAAAATTGATGCCAATTAATTATACTCATCGTGAGTATAGCTCTATTCGTGATGACTTGCTTCAAATAGCCGAAAGATTTTATCCAGACACATTCCAGGATTTTAGCGAAGCTTCGTTCGGCGCCATGATGATTGATGCTGTGGCATATGTGGGGGATCAGCTTTCATTCTATGTAGACTATAATGTCAATGAATCTTTTTTAGACACAGCGTACCAATATAGCAATGTGGTTCGCCATGGCCGCGCTCTTGGTTACAAGACCCAAGGTCGACCTTCAACATACGGCACCGTCGCAGCGTTTATTTTGGTGCCGGCCAGCGCCACGGGCCTCGGACCAAATACGGATTATCTACCGATCTTGAAACGCGGAACTTCCTTCAACACAAACACTGGTTTGGCGTTTGTCCTTACTGCCAATATGGATTTTGCAAACCCCAGAAATCTCACAGTAGCTGCACGAGTTGATGAGACCACTGGCGCCCCAACTCATTATGCAGTAAGGGCATATGGAAACGTTGTGTCGGGAATCTTTGGACAAGAGACTGTAGAAATTGGAGCTTATGAGAGATTTCTAAGAGTAGATCTCCTCGCATCCAACGTGGCCGAGATAATTTCTGTGTTTGATTCACAGGGAAAACAATATTATGAAGTTGAATATTTAGCGCAAAACATGATCTTTAAAGAGATTGCCAATTCGAATTATAAGAATGACAATGTCCCATCGCTTGTGAAGCCTTTTTTGGTATCGAGAAAATTTACTGTTGAAAATTTTAATGACAGTGTTGCCCTTCAGTTTGGGAGCGGTAAATCGACAGAATCGGATGTAATTGCCAACCCTCAGAACATTGCTGCAAATGTATTTGGTAAAAATTATGTTAGCGACACTACGTTTGATCCAACAAGAATTTCGAAAAATGAAACATTTGGGATTGTTCCGTCAAATACGAGCTTGATAGTAACTTATAGAACTACGAATCCGCTAAATTCAAATGTCGGCGCTGGCGGCCTTAATAAGGTAGGCGCCTCGTACTTTGAATTTCAAAATGAACAAAGCCTTTCCAGCGCCCATGTACAAGACGTCATACAATCACTGGAAGTTATAAACGAACAACCCATCGCCGGCGCAGTTACCTACCCGAGCGCCGCAGAAGTAAAAAGACGAATTTTTGACACCTTCCCCACCCAAAATCGAGCAGTAACACAGGCGGACTACGAAAACATATGTTACAGGATGCCATCGAAGTATGGCGCTATCAAACGCGTTTCCGTCCAGCGAGATGCTGATTCTCAAAAAAGAAATTTAAATATGTACGTTTTGTCCGAAGACACGAATGCCAAACTTATGGTTGCTAATTCTACTTTAAAAAATAATTTAAAAACTTGGATAAATAACTATAGAATGATTAATGATACCATAGACATCTTAGATCCATATATTCTTAATTTCGGTATTCAGTTTATTGTGAAAGCAAAAGAAGGAGCCGATAAGTTTGGGACGCTTGATAGTTGTGTCGCAGCGCTTCAGGATCATTACGTCGCTGTTGGATTTATAGGAGAGCCCTTGTATATAAGTGACATATATCACGTTTTGAAAGACGTTGGCAACGTATTAGATGTCCTAAAAGTTAAGATAGTAAGCAAGACCGGCGGTCAATATTCAAATGCCGCGATAGACATTAATCAAAACATGTCCCCTGATGGCTCATATCTCATAATACCAAATAACGCTATTATTGAATTAAAGTTTCCCGAGACCGACATTATAGGAAAGGTTAAGTAATGCCTATCAAACATTATACGGCATCAGCCGACAACACCATCACAAACGCTTTTAAACTAAGCTCTTTTGATTCATCCCGCACCACAGTCCGCGGCACCGGGTCTAATGCTGGTGTGGCCGATGTGGTAGAGGTGTTTTCGACTTACGGCGTAGCTAGCGCCACCTCACAAGAACTTTCTCGCATTCTGGTTGAATTTCCAGTAGCATCAATTTCGGCCGATAGAAGCGCCGGCAAAATCCCTGCTAGCGGCAGCGTGAGCTTTTTTATGAAGATGTATAACGCGAAACACGCACATACGGTTCCTGAAAATTTTACACTTTCAATATTGCCTGTGGCACAATCATGGCAGGAAGGTACCGGTATGGACTTACTGGGTCACCAAGACGACACGAAAGGAATCCCAGGCTCCAATTGGATGAGCGCCTCCAACACGTCGCCATGGACAGGAAGCAATTATACTCTGAATGATTGTGTTGGTGGTTCCTATCGAACGGGCGCCCTTGATCCTCAATTTAAACAAACGTTTCGTACGGGCCTTGAAGATTTAGAAATAGAAGTTACACCGCTGGTTGAACATTGGGTTGCCGGCACTATAGACAATTATGGCGTCGGAATTCACCTGACGTCGTCTCAAGGGGCCTACGCACCGCTGGCCGATAGCGCTACAGCAACAATACAATTTAATAGCGCAATCGCCGAGGATTACGACGGCGAAACGTTTACAGTTGAGTCAACTGACGGAACAGAAGTTGTCTATACACTTGACGACGATGCATCATCGAATACTTATGGCGCCTCCACAACAAATATAGGAATTCAAGGCATGGCCGAGGCCGCTAGCAAGGCCGCCGAGCTAGTGACTGCTGCCGGCAATAACTCAAGCAATGCTCATTATGGCAAAATAACATTTGTAGAAGGCGCCTCGGCTACCGTTACCCTCACGCAAGTCCTCCCCGGTGGTAACAACACTATTACAACATCAGACTCTGATGATATAACCGTAAGCGGCTTCACCGGTGGCACGAGCCAAGGAGCCGTGCTCCCGCTCACTGGCGGCGCCACTTTTTCCTATTATACCAAGAGATTTTTCGCTCGAACAACAGAATTTTTCTATAGACGACCCATTATTGAAGCGCGCTGGGACAGTACCAGAAGAGACGATAGAGGCGACTTTTACTATAGTAGCTCGTTAGCTCCTGCGGCAGACAACCTCAACACAATTTATCTTTACAATTATGTCCGAGGACGCCTTAGAAACATTCCAGACTTAGGGAGCGACAATAGAGTATATGTAAGTATCTTTTCAGGAAGTACGGACAATTCAGAACCTTCGGGGGCCGCTTTAATCCTGGCCGCTGATAATAGTGGCTACGTACGTACAGCAGCACCCACAATTGTGACAGGAGGCCAAGTAGCAACAGGTATTTATAGTGCATCTTTTGCCCTTACAGCGGCCGCAACCCCGGTTAAGACGCTGTATGACGTATGGTTTACTGGCAGTGACGCAACAGTAGCAGCTTCTTCGTCGACTGCTACTCAATATTCTACCGGTTCTATCACCCCAAACACCTTGATAGGTGGTGGAAGCGTACGCAACCCCACATACTATCTTAATATAACTAATTTAAAAAATCGCTATAATCAAGCCGAAAACGCGCGCTTTAATTTATATGTTAGAAACAAGTATTGGAATCCGACCATTTACACAAAGGCAACCGCCACAGTACCCACCACCAACATCATTAGCGCGTCCTATAGCGTTATTAGACTAGTGGACGCCTATGTTGCAATACCCTACGGAACCGGTTCAATCTTATCCACAGGCATCTCCTATGATGTATCCGGCAATTATTTTGATCTAGATATGGGCCTTTTAGAAGCGGGTTATGGATATGGATTTAAGTTTGCTTTTTATGATCCAGAGCTAAATTCGTGGATCGAACAAGACAGAATTTTCAAATTCCGAGTAGAAGAGTATGAGTATTAAAAAACTTTTCGGCAAACCTGGCCGTGATAGAAATTATCTCTCTGATCGAACTCAAAAAAGCGCCGTTTCAGAGGTTGAATCTTCTAGAAACATAAAAGAAATAACAACTAGGCAACAAACATTTGTTGCTCATGTAGATTATTCTCAACCTGCAGAATTCGCAAAATTTGGATCTGCGTATCTTTACTATAAATCTGCGATAGAAAGAGTTTTAGATTTCTACCCCTATGATGGTTCTGACGCCGAACTCAATGAGTTCTATAACAATTCTTTGGATATAGAAAAGTATCTTTTTAATAAGAGATATCCGCGCACCACCGGTTATGCTATATTAAGCGCCGATGCGTGGGGCACAGCGACATCAGTAACTGCCGATGGATATGGTATACCTGCAACTCCTGAGTATATTACTTTCTTTGGCGGCCCCAATATTGCCGGAACTAACTCGACATTGCAGTCGATGGTACCCGACCCGACGTCGAGTAAATTTAAATATAATAACATATACGATACAACCATGTATCAAAACGCGGGCCTACCTAGCAATTATGGAGTGGGTACCCGAGAATCGAACCTCAAGAGCAACTTTGATACAGGAGTAACTCTAGAGTTTTGGCTACAAACCGGTTCTTTATCCACAGCTTTAACTGAGAAGCAGGTTGTTTTCGATATGTGGAACAACGAAACTTCTTCTAGTGTGGATTATGGCCGCGTTACTATCGAACTAGATGGAACGTCTGCCGGCTCGCCATTTTTGATTACAGCGCAGTCCGGCGCCGCTAGCGCCTCCGCTCAAACTATATTTACGTCGTCGATTGGCACTGCACTTGACTTAACATCTCTAAGTGATTGGAAACATTACGCAATTGCGCTTTACAATTCAGGCAGCAATTTTATCGCCAAGCTATATGTCGATGGTGTCTTGGAGGACACCAACACATATGCTTCCGTCAATCTGGGAGAACTCCAGTCTAAAAACATGGTAGGTCGTGTGGGCGGCTTGCTCACGGCACCGAGCGGCAGCGCAACAGGCGGAACTCTTCCGTCAGCATATGTTGGGGGTGGCAAACTAAGTGGCTCCATGGATGAGTTTAGGTTCTGGAAAGCTACGAGAGACGCTTCTGAAATTAATAGAAAATGGTTTAGTCAAGTAAGAGGTGGTGTCAATATGGACATTTCCAATACCACCCTTGGAATGTACTACAAATTCAACGAAGGTATCACCGGCGAGTCCACAACAGACAGTGTTGTTTTAGATTATGGCGGCCGCCTTTGTAATGGCACATGGACGGGCTATGGAACAACGTCTCGAAACACAGGATCAGCTATTCTGTCAGCTTCTGCTGCTATTAAAGAATATGAAGACCCGATTATTTACGCCGATCATCCACTAGTCGTATCTCTAAAGAGCGACTTGTTGGGTAAAGGGTTATATCATGACGGACAAAACACCGCCCTCTTTAAGAATCTGATGCCGTCTTGGATGACGGAAGACGCCAGCATCACCGACAACACCGACTTAGAAAGAATTTCGCACATTCTAGGCACCTACTTTGATAAGCTCCACTTGCAGATCTCTGCCATTCCAACGCTCAAGCACGTTACGTATACCAGTGCTTCGCATGCACCGTTTCCCTTCGCCCAGCACCTACCCCAATCTTTGGGGCTTTATACACCGGACATGTTTGTCGATGCATCAATAATAGAGAAATTTACAAATCGAAACGAAACAGAATTATTCGAAGGAGATGTGACAGAGACTAAAAACCTCATTTATACTAATCTTTACAATAATTTAGCTTATATCTACAAATCTAAAGGTACTGAAAGAGCAATTAGAAATACTCTTCGGTGTTTTAACTTAGATGATAATTTAATATCCTACAATGTTTATGCAAATAATCAAACCTACGAATTAAAAACCAACCTACGACAAACCCTCAAGAAAAGGACATTCGTCACCTTTGATAATCATCAAAATCTAGCAGCCGTTGTATATCAGGCGGCCGATCCTGCTGAATCTGACTCGCGCGGATACATTAGTGGCTCACAAGGCGCCGCCTACGAAGACATGTATGGTCTCACACTTGAATCCAACATTACTTTTCCTAAGTTCTTTCGTTCATTAGATCTTTTCGACCGCAATTTTATTACCGCATCTTTGTTCGGCATGCAAACGGTAAGCACTTCATCATGGTCATTAACTGATCCTGCATTTCTGTCGGGCGCGCAAGATGTAGCAAACTTTCAGGTATATGCTGTCCGCGACAAGGAGTTTTCCTCTAATGTATATTTCAAATTAACTTCTTCGGTCGACCCCCACCCGTTTTCTTCCTTGACAAGCAGCATGTTTATGGGTGTATACGATGATGAAAACTGGAATCTCTCAGTCAGAGTCAAGCCAAGCAATTATCCATTAGCGACCGTGGTGAGCGGAGCCACTGATTACACTTATGATGTCGTTTTTTCTGGATTCAACAACAAGCTCGGAACTATTCAAAATTCTTTCGAGGTTTCCGCCTCCGTTACCAAGGCCGTCGGACAAAGCCTCTTAAGAGCATCAAAGAGGGTCTATGCCGGCGCACGTAATACTAACATTACAGGCACACTCGTACACAGAAGTGATGTACTGTTGGCAGGCGTTAAATATTGGACCAAATATCTTGACAATGTTTCTCTAAGACAGCACACATTTGATCGAGAAAATGCAGGAATTTCAGGATCTTATCTTAACATTTCTCCTCTCGACACTGCTTCAACCAAGTCTTATAACTTTAACACGCTTGCCCTTGACTGGGGATTTGGAAAAATAACAGGATCCGATAGCTCCGGAAACTTTTATACGACTGATTTAAGTTCGGGTTCCGCGGAAATAAGAAACAGTTTCGGATGGGTTAGTGAGATTGGGGCTTACCTGCACACCGGTAAAGGCCATGGCTTTTATCCAAGCTCTACAGGCTCTATTGATAGGAAATATACCAATGAGTTCGTCTTCGTTGATCCAGAACGTGCCGTTTCTGCGGATATGGTACAAGTGCTTTCTAGTGATGACGAAATTTTTGGCCTCGTTGAACAGATTCCCAATTACACCTATACTATTGAAAAGAGCCTTTATTCTGCCATCTCTCAAGAAATATTAGACTTCTTTGCCGGCGCCGTTGACTTTAATCATCTAATTGGTGCCCCAGTTAATCGCTATCGTGAAAGATATAAAGCGATAGAGGGTCTCCGCCGCATCTTCTTCGAGAAATTTCGAGATATTCAAACAGTCGAAAAGTTTACAGAATATTATAAATGGTTTGATGATGCTCTAGCCCTCATCATCGGTCAGTTGGTGCCAGGCTCAGCCGACTTCATTAGTGATTCTTATAACACCATTGAAAGTCACGTTCTAGAAAGAAACAAGTATAAGAGCCAATATCCCACTATAGAATTTCAAACGCCACTACCGGACGGCAGAATACGCGGCATCGTTGAAAAGGTTATAGACTACGAGGACATGTCCTCTCCGCTCCCTTCATCGCCTCGTTCTACCCGTGAACACTTGATTTATTGGCGTCAGCGCGCAACAGCATCCGCTCCGGAAATTACATCTGGATATCCAGCGACGATTGATACTCAGCGCCAAATAATTAAAGAAACGGCCTTCAGCGCGCCAGTTGTAAGCCAAAGTATGCCTGTTTTAACGACAGTTGGAGGTGTTCAATATCGCCGAAACCGGAGTCTTGCTACACAATTAGATCCAACAGTTATGTTTGATACTAACCGCCAAAACATAATCAAAGGCGGCACCAACTTTGCTCCCACCAAGAGAATTGGATATACATATGCGGCATTATACCCCGCCGGCCCAATCAACACCGATGGTGGAGTTTTTGTTCCTAAAAATGTTTTGTTGGGGCTCACCGCCGATCTGGTTAAGTTGCAAGAGATAGAATTAACTGACTATCACAAGAATCATCCCGATGAAAAAATCCATAGAACAATTAAAGTACAACATGGCCGCGACTGGGAAGATGGCTTGGGTTACTCAAATGTCAAATCAACACTGGCGTTCCCATTTAACATCATCAGTTCATCTGTTGAGTCGGGCTACAATAAAAGAGTAGTAAACAGAGTTAAGGCCAACGTTGAAATCACCAATCTTCACAACGATGTTTATGGAGACGATATGGAGCGCCCCATGCAGGGCCCGTGGTCTGAATATGCAGCCGGCGGCCACCAGTCGCGACATGTTCCACTCAACACAACCGCTGGTCATACCCGCGCCGGCGGGATTATATGGCTTATAAAGCTTCCGGCCGACGGAGATACAATAACAATTTCTGACGGTGTGACGAGCTATACTCTTACATTTAGATCTTCACCTAGTGTCCCCACCGATGTGGAAATAGAACCGGCGAATATCTTTGAAACTCGTGGTTATTTGCGGGCCAAAATTAATTCACTAACTTGGAATATGGAGGCCCGTGATGGTACCCCGGTCGACGATCCTCTTATTTATGATAATCTTGTTATACTATCCAATACAAATTTCGGAAACATAGGGAACGTGCCCATGACCATGGGCGGGACCACCTCCACCAGAATCGGTGTTGACGGCATGTCGAA
>CEPZ01088402.1_pt1 | contig 11876 bp, 17 predicted proteins | sample 530461 | NCBI WGS metagenome assembly CEPZ01 (sample SAMEA2620106, study PRJEB7988) | marine metagenome | isolation source: saline water (ENVO:00002010), including | reverse complement strand
TCTTCTTTTTTTTAAATTCTTAGAATGATACAGTTTGTCATATAGATCGGGTATAGCTACATTTTTTATTAACACATCTTTATTTCCTAAAGTCAGCCATTTAAAGCCAAATAACTCATCTTTATTTGGAATTAGTATCAGTAAAGAAAAGCTTTTTGTTTCTCCATATTTTTCATTTAATTCTTTTATTATTTGCTCTATTGACCTTTTAGGTATATTACCTATAAATTCTCTATTATTAATATTCAATAGAATTCTCGATAAATACCTATAGATACTCTTATTTATTTTTCCTTTTGAATAATTATTAATTAGTATAACCATTTTATTTCACTTTCCTTTCCTGATATATACTTACACACATTAACCATTTCTTTTACTTTTTTCTTGTTATCTTTTCTTAAACGTTTTCCAAATTCGATTAAAATTTCTTTAAAGCTCAAATCTAAATGATTAAATGCTAAATCTATAGTTAGTTCTTTTTTATATAAATCTGCTATATCGAAGGTCAGACCTCCCCTTCTAGTTCTTCCATGAATGAATCCGATACTAGGACTTAAATTACAGTTTATTATTAACGTAGAAATATAATTATATAAAAGATTGTTTAATATAGAAAGTCTCTTATTTATCTCATCACCTTTCTCATATTTTCTTCTAAAATCTTCGAAATAAGACCTATAAACCTTTTTTGCCCATGCCCCTTCGTGCCCCAGAAGTGATTCATGATTTTTCGATTCTAAAGTTTTATTTAAATATTCTCTATCTACACCTTCTCTTTCCATCCTTTTTTTCATTAAAACTTTTGCTATTTCCAATTTATCTTCGTTGTGTTTCCTCATTTGCTCATTTAATGATATTGGACATTGATATTTCCCTGAGAAGAACATAGTGTAGGAATTAAATTCTCCTTTATTAAAACAGACATTTAATTGATGTTTTGCACAATATATCATCGCTGGTTGAGTTATAGAGGTTCCTGCCCCTAAATAAAGAAGCTGAATGCTATTCACTGGTATTACCCTTAGCCCCTGCTCCGATAAAGAAATTAGTTGCCCATCTTTCATCACTAAAGATCCATACTCAATAAAAATGAAAGGTTCTTTTTCAGAAACAAGGAGATCAAATTTATTTTTCATTTTACTCTCCATCTAGAATATATTTATTATGTTTTCTTAAATCTTTTTCGCACTCCACGTAGGTAATAAAGAAATTTGAACTTAATTCTTTTTTTTCTTCATTAATCCAATAATAACCATATGCCGTTTCAAAAATGTAAATATTTCTTAATATTGGATCGTATATCATCTTCTCATAACTAGTTTTATGCTCATATAAATCTTTTTCTACTATTTGATTATGCTTCTCTAGATCTTTAATTGGAATATTCGAATAATAAATTTGCGGAGTTATAGGTGTAAATTTTAATTCCCTATACTCACTAAACCTTTCTAAGTTCTTATGCACCCTATTCCTTTTAAGTTTTTTCCATAAATCTCTACTTTCTAACAAACTTAATGTATTTTTTTCTTGTAATGCTTCTAATTTACCGATAAGATTATCAAATTTTGTTATTATTATCGGAGCTACAGATACCATTAGACTTAGAACTTCTTTTTCGTTGTCATCATACGCTTTTTCCTTTAACAATTCACTAAATGCTTCCTGATTTTCCAAAGATCTTTTCTTTTGGCCTTTAATATAATCAAACCATTCTCTATAATGATTTGGGCAAAAAATTATGTTAAAATAATCTTCATTATAAAAACTTAAAAGATTATTGGCTATTGTTAAAAATGGCGAGTTATGATAATATTCATCTCCTCTTTCCTCTTTTGGATTTAAGTAAGTCATCCCTCTAGATTTAGTTAAACCTCGGATGTTATCTACCTTCCTGTAAAGTTTTCTGAGATCTTTAAAATTATTTTTAATATCATTATAATTTTGTTTTAGCTCTTCTTTTACAACTATTGATTTTTGACATATGTCACAGTACTTTCTTTTCATTTATTTCTCCTATATAATTTAAAATTTTATAGGGGCCTTACGGCAAGCTTTTCAACTTATGAGTGACTCTATCGAACCTTTTTTATTTTTATCTTACTCTTTTTCCTGCGCTTATTAGTTCATCTACAGTTTTTTCCATTTCTCTTATAAAATATTCAACTTTTATTTGATAATTTCTATAATCTTCTTTTGATACTCTTGGATGTAAGCCCATCCCCATATGAATTAAGTCCTGGTGTAGATCTATTCTTTCTTCCTGTGTTACATCTTCACCCAAGTTTACCCGTATTATCTCCTCTACAAGATGATCATATCCAGGAACCACTTTAATTATAATTTCGACTTCCTCCGGGATGTTTTCTCTGTGTATGGAAGCCATTTGTTTTTTAGCTAAATATCTAGTTTTTATAGTAAAAATAAAATATTAAATTATTTATTTGATTTTTATATTTATTTGTTATATAATTAAAAAAGGATAGGTTACGATGTCCTAGGTAGCTATAAGCGTAAATCCGAAAGCTAAATCGTAAGGGTGTTACCCCTGCGTGTAGCCGTAAAGTAACAGTTCTTCAAAGCTTTCAAAGCATTTCCTGTGTTACCCCTGCGTGTAGCCGTAAAGAACTCTCTTTCACTGTTCACTTAAAAGTGAACAGATCAAAATCATGAACAGTAATTATTTAGGTATCTAACTAATAATTTTGCTATTTTTGCATGTTGATCTGGAAAATTTCTTGTCTTTTTCCCCTGTTGCTGAACAATCTTATATTTTCCACTTTTATCTGATACTTCAAGTGTTGTCTCGCCTTTCGTTGTTTTAATATGAAAAATTGAAGAATGTTTTTTGATTTTTTCATAATATCCGCCTACACAGTGATTCATATATTCCCCTTCCTCTTTCAAATCTAGAAGGCTTGTTAGTTCTCTGATGTATTTTTTAAAAGGCCCGATATAATGCTCTTTCTTTACACTCTTACTTTCTCTTTTTAATTTTTCTTTTAGTTTTAAGACGGATTTTTCTATTTTACTGTGAACTTCTTTTATATTCCCATTTTTAACTAGGAACTCTAGATGGATTCTGCTTTGACCAAGCATTGACTCAAATACCCCTACGTAAATTTTTTCTTTATTCTTAAATTCTAATATAAGATCTATCAAGTTTCTAAAATCTGATTGTCTTAATTCATATATAAATGATTCTATAAGGTAATGTGATGATATGAAATCAAAGAAATATTTAATCTCACCTTTTTTTAATCCTTTTAAGTTGAGTGTACCACTTAAAACTTGTCTTAATGCGCTAAATAACAATTTTTTCAATCCATTACTAGCTACAAATTTTAAAGTTTTATTGAATATTGAAATACTTTCTCTATACTCTTTCAATATTAATGAGGCTAATCTTACTTTACCTCTTTTAATACTTAATATATCCTCATCCGTTCCTTTCAACAGGTCTTCTAGATTAATGTCAATGTTTGAATTATTTAGCTCACATAATAAGTCAAAAAATGGGTAATTAATTTCACTTTTGAGATATAAATTACCGTTTTCGTAATTAAAAAAAACTAATACTTTATTGCTTTCGAGTCTTCTTTTATACTTTTCTTTTAACAGGAGTTTATCTAATGGATCATGAGAAGAAAATCCCTCACTTAAATTGAAAGATACTGGAATTCCTTCTCCATCAAGTATTTCATCAGAACTACAGATCTCCAGGAAAAAATTCTTACAGTATTTGTCCTGATAATATGAAGCACCCATTTCTTTTGATTTTTGATCAGCCCTAAAAATGGAAGATAAAAACTGATTATTTTGTCTTTCAGGTAGCTCTAGCTTAATCTCCCTACTTTCCAAGAAATCTAAAAAACTTTCTTCATAAATAATAGTGTCAGATAGAAAATGATAGCCTACTTTTACGCAATTTAAATCAAAGTCTTTTAGAACCTCTCTCCACTGAAAATATATGGTGTTCTTTCCTCCGTAAGGATATTTATCTATTGCTGTAACTATCCTTATAAAATTCAAAAGTCCTTTCCTTTTAGACTCAATAAATCCCCACATTAATGATTCTTCACTATTTCCACAGAACAGTCCGTATTCATCAAAAACTGCAGGATTTATTCTTCCTAAATTGTTATAGTAAAAAATGTCTATATCATTGATCACAGCTTCAATTTCATAAAAATATTCGTTAATGATATTAGCTACAGCTCCTCCAGCAATTATACCATCAATCTTAAAAGATGTAACATCATCCCCTGTCTTAAAGTCACACTTATCTTTGAATTTTGTATTTTCTTGAAAATATCCAATACTAGTCTTTCTTATTTTTTCTTTGGGTTCTTCAACCAGATATTCTTCCATGTCATCACTGTATTTTAGTAACTTTATATCTTTACCTACAATTGTAAAATCCCAAGGCTCAAGCTTTTTGAAATAAGACCTTTCTTTCCTTAAAAAACTATTTTCAGGAATATGCTCGTTAATCCTTTCCCTTAAGAATTTTTTAAATCTAACAGAATTCAATTCTTCTTTTATTTTATCTTTAGTCCAGCATTTCATCATTATACCTTTTATGACAATTCTTAAAATCGATTACGGAATATTTATTTGTTATCAGTATAGGAAATGTTGACCTCCATAATTTATATAGAAGATCACGCCTATTCATACCATCTATGTTTTTATCTATAGTTCTTAGTACATGATTTACTTCTTTGTCCTTTTTTAAAGCCTTAATAGGTCTTCCAGAATTTAAAATATAATCAATAGTTTTTGAAGTTGGTCCATAGTCAGTATAAGTCCAGTCAAAACCATACTTAACCTCATTATTTACTAGTTGACTTCTCCATTCAATAAGATATATTACATGGTGAATTTCTCTGTCTTTGTAGCCTTTTTTCTTTAATTTTTTTATTAAATCTATATTCTTGAAAAACATAAGCTATCCTTTTAAAATATCTATAATATCAGTAATTTTGTTACCTGAGATATTAATTAGATTATAGGCTTTGTTATTATAAATTTTAATTACTTCTTTTTCATTAATATATAACTCAATTCCGCCGGAGATTGATTGTTGGAATTCTACACATTTAGACCCTAATTTTTCTATCATTTTAATAGCTTTCTCTCATATAAGAGAAGGCTTTTTTTAGTTTGTCACTTAAATTAATCAATTAAAGCCTCACATAAACAGTTAAATATTGCCTCTTTTGGATCTTTAGAAAAACCATTTCCGAGATAATTTTTAGAATTAATATGACAACCATAAGATTTATATTCTTCATCATATTTTAGAGTTATATGTCCTAATTTCTTAATAACTTCAGGTGTTAATAAATCTGTACTAATATTCTCTTTCTTTAGGTTTCTAATATAAGCATGCCAATCATCGTACCACTGCATATCTTCTGCGATCTCTGACCCTTTATTTTTTACATGCCCATTAGCCAAAGGAAATTTATACTCTTCTACTTCTTTTGGAGTAGCAATAAAGCATTTTCCTTTTTGCTCTAGAATAACAGCATCATATAATTTTATCGCTAATTTAATTGTTTTTTTATCTTCTTCAGTCATGATTATGTTTTCCTTTTAGGAGTATTAAAAAAACTCTGTTTCTATCTTTTTTAATTAAAATAAAGTTTCCCATCTGGATAATTTACTAAAAGCTTCTTTATCCAATACAAATACAGGAGAAGGCCTACCTCTTCCTTCTACAACTTTTTCCCCTGTGTCTTTTAGGATTTTTAATTTCTGTAACTTCTTTCTTACATTGCTTTGATCTAATTCAACTCCTGTGATGCTTTCTAATACAGTAATTAGTTGCTTTAGGGTAAATTTTTCTCCAGCCAACTCAAATCCTAATTTAGAAGTTCTAATTTTCTCAATTAACTTTTCTTCAGCTAATTTAACAATCTTTTCATGGTCGTAAGCTAAATCCGGTAATTCACTTACCTTTACCCACTGAAAACCTACAGAATGCTCTGTTTTAACTGTTGTAATCTTTGAAGAGTCTACCAAAGATAGATAAGCCATTGAAGCAATATCTCCAGAAGGATCTCTTCCTTCTTCACTGAATAGGCCTAATTGCTCTAAATAAGCTCCTTTAATTCCAGTCTTTTTTTCTAACTGCAACTCTGCCGCCTTATCTGCAGACATATTCTCTGGAATATATCCACCTGGCAATGCCCACTTTCCTTTAAATGGTTCATAGGATCTTTTTAATAGTAGAACAGAAAGCTCTTTATCAATTACTGATAGCAACACCACATCAACCTTTAATCTTTTATCTTTATATTCTTTTTTCTTATTTTTTAGTTTACCATTTTCGATACAGTAATTCCAAGTTTGTCTTGCAATCTCTCTTAGATATTCTATTCGTTCATTTTTTGGAGATTTCCTTATTGGGTTTTTGATATCCAGAGGGAAATCCCAAGTTTCCATAAAATCTTTAAATTCTTTGTCTTCATCAAATAAATATTTCATAGGCATTCCTTATATAATTCATATAAATTTTTATCTATTTTATATTTTAAAGGTTCCTTAATGGATTCCTCAGGCATTAAATCTAATATATCTTTATTTTCAAAGGGAGGATTCTTATACCATTTACTTGTTTCTAAAAAGATTTGATAGAATACTAGATAGGCATTCACTTGCTTTACTCTATCTTTTTTCTCTGAAATACTAAAATCTTTTAAGGCTTTACTGGTCATTTCTTCACATTCTGCTTCCATATTTACAGTAGCTTTGATTAATTCCTCATCATTTTCTTCGATTTCATTATCTAAATACTTATTATACAAAACTTCGTACTTCTTCCAGATTTCGGTTTGAGTTTTCCACTGCATATAATGACAATATTCATGAATTAAAATAACTGCTGAATCATAATCTTTTCTATCTAAACCTAGAGCTATTACTACATGACTATCTTTTTTCCTTGGATATATAAAATAACCACTAGAGTAAGGTTCTCCCTTATAATAAGCTAACTTAGATGAATATAGCCTAATTTCTCCTTTGTCTTTGGAGATTTCTTCTTGTATTTTATCTATAGTTTGCTTAAGGTATTTCTTCATATTACTCGATCTCTCCCATATGAACTTTCATTCCAATTATAGCTAATTCCTGAAAAGAATTATCTCTTATACTATTTCCAAAGTAATCAATTGCAATCTGAACAAAATCTGATTGAGATCTTGGATTAACATAATAGTCTTTTCCTGATACTTTAATACTCATATTTTTTCCCTTTTTCTATTATTTTACCATAAATAGGGTAAAAAACAAGTATTTTTTACTAAAAAAGAATAGATTATTTTACAAAAATAAACAACCCTAAATAACTGTTTTTACATATAATTATATAAAATATGTAAATTTTTGTTATTTTTCTCTAAAAAAGTATATTTAATTATTAAAGGTGCTATTTACTTTTAATAAAAGGTTAGATATAATAGAAATAAGGATAGATGATGGAAAAGATAAAGAAAGAAATAGAAATTTACAAAGTAGGAGAAAGAGAGTTCTTAGATAAGAAATCAGCTAAAGAATATGAAGCTCAACTTGAAAGAACTTCTAACCTTAAAAGGTTTATTATTACCCATAATTTTGACGCAACAGAAGGTAGAAGATATTACTGTCAAACCTTTGTTATGACTGATTTCTCTCTACAAGATGTAAGGTTTTATTGTCAGAAAGTATTGTATCCTGAATTTAAGGATTGGTATGGTAATGACTATTATGTTAACTGGAGAGTTAATGAAGTCTCTATTGAGGACTACAATAAAGGATTAGAAAACAGAGGATTTTACCCTATGGAACAAAAAGAAGTTTTTCTTTCAGATAAACCTTTAGAAGGAATGAAGAAAAATATGACTAAAGCTGAAATTAAAAAATATAAGAAGGATCAATAATGAAATTTTATCAAGGTAAATTAACTAAAAATAATAAAAATTATTCTATAAAAGAATTTACTGTTTTTAGTGATTTCTTGGATAAAATATCAAGTAGAGATAAACTCTTAATTAATTGTTCTACTCTAGAAAATATCCCTTCATCAATGTCTCCATTATTTTTATCTGAAGGAGTTGATTATTTATACTTTAGAGATTTAAATACATCTCTTTTTGGCTTTATTAAAGGCAATAGTTTAGAAATAAAAAGATTCTATGAAGAATATAACAAGTACTTTACAGTAGAAGATCATTCTGAACTTAATACAGGTTTAAAAATTTACATTCCAGAATTAAAAGTCATAGGAGAAATTGAGTTTATATCTAAGAATAAGCCTTATCCTATAGTAGTTCAAGATATTAATAAAAAAGAATCGTACTCTTTTAATTTTAATGATTATAAAATAATAAAGGGAATCTAATGAACGCAAAAGAAGCTAGAATAATAGCAAATAAAAAAGTAAAAGAACAAAATACTATTGACGAAGAAAACAGGTCTAAATCATTAAATTATTTTATAAAAACGATCTCTAATTATGCAAAAATGGGTAGACTTGAAGCTAGAACAACTTGTCTAGTTCATAAATCTGGGAACACTTACTATTGCCAAACCGAAACTGGGGGTGATGGTTTTGAAGTTAAAGATATAAATTTATTAATCAATGACCTTAAAAAGTTAAATTATAATGTTACCTTTAAAAAGAAAAAAGGTTATTGCCCTTTAGTTGTAAACTGGGCAGAGGAGCTTTAAAATGAAAGCATTAATTATAGTAGATATTCAGAACGATTTTTGTGAAGGTGGATCTTTAGCAGTTCCAGAAGCCAATTCCATTATCCCTTATGTTAACAGCATTATGGATAATTATGATTTAGTTGTTTCTACTTTAGATTATCATCCTCAAAATCATAAAAGTTTTGCTTCTAATAATGGGAAAGAAGTCGGAGAATTAATTGATCTTAATGGTCTTGACCAAGTAATGTGGCCAGATCATTGTGTAGAGGGGACTTATGGAGTTGAACTTCATAAAGATATTAATTCAAAAAAGATAAATAAATACTTTAAAAAAGGTCAAAATCCTGAAGTAGACAGTTATAGTGGATTTTTTGATAACGACAAGAAAAGCTCTACAGGAATGGGAGAATGGCTTAAAGAAAAAGGAGTTACAGATATAGAAGTCGTAGGACTAGCTTTAGATTACTGTGTAAAAGCTACAGCAATTGACGCTGTTAATTTAGGCTTTAAAACTAGCTTGCTAACAAAGGGAACTAAAGCTGTAAATATTAATCCTGAAGATGGAGATAATGCAATTAAAGAATTAAAAGAAAAAGGAATTCAAATTAGGAGTTAAAATGAGTAATGGAAATGGGTGGGATTTTCCTTTTTATATTAAGGATGAAAAAAAGAAGAAAGTTAAGGATAATACAAAAAATAACGGGTGGGAATCTATACCTCTAGGGATAGACTTTCATAAATTACACAAAGATTTATCAAATAAAAAGGTGAAAAAGAAGGTTAAAAAATGAATAGCTCATTTATAAAATTCTACAATAAAGATAACTTTAAAGAATTTAAAGATATTTTCTTTAAAAATGGGTATTTCATAAATGAAAGAAAAGACGAAAGATTTGAAAAAATATACATCATAAGAAATGATATAAATAAAGATAATATTAAAAATATAAGCCCTGAAGAATTTAATTATTTTATTTTTTTAACTGATTTAGATATTGAAACTTTACTTGAAGAAAACAACTTAAAACTTTACCTGAATGGAGTCTCTGGAGGTTTTGATGCTTCCCCTTATTATACTCTAGGTTCTATTAATGATGAAAGTTTTAAAAAATATATTAAAGGCGAAGAATATAATAAATTTTATGACCTATTAAATAATAAAGTTCTTATATCTAAAGAAGAAAAAGATAAAATTAAAAATAAAATAACTAATTTTAATAAAATAAAGTCTTTACTTACAAAACTTGGAATTAATGACCCTAAGGATTTCTTTATTAAACCTCAAGATCTCTTATTTGGGAAAAATATTTTAGATATTATAGCTTTAGATGATACAGATAAATATATAAAATATTTAGAAGATAAATTAGGAGTACATAATGAATAGAATCTTATACTCTACAGAAAAGTATGAATACTTAGAAAAAAATCTTAATATATCTAAAGGATCTATAGAAAGAAAAACCTTTAGTGACGGTGAAAAATATTTAAGAATAATAGATAATATTAAAAATAAAGATGTATATATTCTTGGAGGCACTATCTCTGATCAAGATTTATTGGAAATTTATGATCTTGCCTGTGCAGCTTCTAAATACGGAGCAAATTCTATTAATTTGATTATTCCATTTTTTGGCTATTCAACTATGGAAAGAGCTTTGCTTAAAGGAGAAGTTGTTAGAGCTAAAACTAGAGCAAGACTACTTTCTTCTATCCCTAGATCTAAAGCTATCACTAATGTATTTCTTTTTGATCTACATGTTCCAGGAATAATTCACTACTTTGAAGGGGATATTCACCCTATTCACATGGAAAGTAATCAAATTGTGAAAGAAGCTCTTTCAAGAATAAATTCAGATAATATTTTATTAGCATCTCCTGATGAAGGTAGAACTAAGGCTGTTTCTATTTTAGCTAAAGAGAATAATTTAGATTTCGCTACAGCTTTAAAACAAAGAGAAGGTGAGGCTATCTCTAGTATCTTAGTTAGTTCTAATATTAAGGGAAAAGATCTTCTTATATTTGATGATATAATTAGAAGTGGAGGAACAATTTTAGAAGCGGCTAAGTCTTATAAAGAAGCTGGAGCTAAAGATATTTATGTTTTAACTTCTCATGGAATTTTTACTTCAGATAAGTTATTTAAAAATAATATAGTTAAAAAGGTATTTTCTAGTAACTCTCACCCTAACTCATTAAACCATAAAGAAGTTGAAATTTTAGATATTTCAAAAATTATAATGGAGAAAATAAATGAAAACTTATAATGATATCTATAAAGGAACACTAGAGTGGTATTATGAAACGGGAATTAGACCATTTCCTATTGTTTATGATACTACAGGAAAAAGAGCTTCAGGCTGGAACTCAACTCTTACTTTTGACAAAGGTAAAAAATATCACTTAACTATTAAAGATAATGAAGAAATAGTCTACGAAGGTTTATGGACTTATTCTAGACAAAATACAATATCTAATGATTTTCCTTCACCTAATGAAATCCCTCCTGAAGAATGGAAAAAGTATGTAAATAAAGAACTTTCTGTTGAAGGTTATGAAGTTATTGAAGAAGAAGACTTTTCTAAAGCTATCATTCAAAGCTTATTAGATACAGATCTCTATAAATTAACAATGATGCAATTTGCCTATAATAACAAAAAGAGACCTCAAATAGCTACTTACGCTTTAAAATGTAGGTCGGGAGAAGATTTAACCCATTTAGAAAAAGAATTAAGAGAACAAATCTCTTTATTAAAGAAATTAAGATTCCAAGAAGAAGAGATTGATTATTTAGAATCTTTAGATATCTTTTCTAAAAAATTCCTTGAATACTTAAAATATGTAAATTTAGAGGGCGTCCGTTTTGATGTTTCTACAAGAAATGGATTAGAAGTAAGAGTTACTGGCACTTGGGAAGAGGCTATTTTAATTGAAGTTCCTCTTTTAGCTATTATTCAAGAGCTTTACTGGAAAGATAAAAAAGATTACTCAGATGGTAAAGATTTATTACAGAAAAAAATCAATCTCTTAAAAGAAAGTGGAGAAGACATTAAGATTATAGACTTTGGCTCTAGACGAAGATTATCTAAATCTTGGCATAAAGAGGTCACTAAGACCTTAAAGAAAGAATTACCTAATAATTTAGTAGGTACTAGTAATGTATTGTGGGCAAAAGA
>CEPZ01075514.1_pt1 | contig 11882 bp, 40 predicted proteins | sample 530461 | NCBI WGS metagenome assembly CEPZ01 (sample SAMEA2620106, study PRJEB7988) | marine metagenome | isolation source: saline water (ENVO:00002010), including | reverse complement strand
TAGAATCGGAGAAGAACTTTTTGTCGTTGGCTGCCCAACAGGTGCGCCGGCCATTCTTACGGAAGGTGTTGTGTCTGGCTTCGCCAACGATGAAAGGACTCGTGTTTTCACAGATTCCGATGCTTGGTTTGGATCATCGGGCGGGGGAGTATTTCTCTCTACGGGAGAATATGTTGGATATTTTCATAGTATGTTAGCCGGCAGAACTCCGTTTGGAATAGAAGTCACGGAAGGACTAAATATATTCAGCCCCTTGCCGGCGGGTTGGGGACTATAATAAATATAAATCAAATTGTTTTTAACTACCTATTTATTAAGATATTTTCCAAGGGAGGAAAATCATGATCCAAGTCATTAAAAAGTATTTGATTAATTTTTTTGAAATTCTAAATGGTGGTTTTGTCGAACCTGATCACATTGTTCCAGTAGATACATTGGATGTTTTCATTATTCTTGCTTCAGTTATCAGTTAGTGGATCACAGACAGGTTCGCGACAATACCGTGGTGAAGTTCCAGTTCCTTCTATTGTTGGTTGACTCACTGGTTTTATATCTAAGAGTTGTTCTGTATTCTTATTATCACATTTTAAACCAAACATAATAAAAAGCAACGCTGTTATTGCCACGATGAAAAATAATATTTTACTAAACGTGATATCATCTTTCATATCAATTTTTCCAACACTTTGAACGTTGTTAACATCAAATCTCTGATTGCCGAAGATGTAGTGTCTCCATCGCCAGAGATTGTGACTTTAACTTCAAAGCCGCCAGAGTCTAATTTATTAATTTCTATTTCTGGAACGTGGGGTTCTAAATAAGGGATAACTAAACCTTTGGTGTTGTTTTTTTGTCGACGTAACTGTTGTTCAAAGTGTATTTTTTGTTGACTCACAACGCGTGTAATTTTATTTGATGTTTCTTTTGAGGCTTCTAAAAAAAGCTTTTGATTTTCGCTTAAGTTATCGTGTTGTTCCCAAGAGTCTTCTTGGGCTTCTAGATCTTGTGTTATATTGGGAGCATTATATGTATGCTTCGAATCGCTCACATAAGTAACTAGGCGGGCAGATTGGTAAAACCTTCGTTGGTGCCTCTAATCGTGCAGTATTTGTCGTTTGTCAGCTCTCAGACCCAGTTTCTCGCTAATGATATTGGTGCTGCCGACAACAGTGATTTGGTGCAAGGATTGACCTTGATTAAGACGCAACTTGGTGAATAGTTGTCGTTTGTCGAGGTCTTGTGGCAACAACCCCTCAAGAAGACCCTTTTTCATTGAAAGGTCATCATACATACAGATGACGTGGTTGGGATTTATATATATTTCTCTCATCTTAAACCCACTACTTCCACCAAACCCTTTCTCTCTATATACTTCAATCAATTTAATCATGTTGTTCCCCTACTAAAAATATATTTTGAGAGTTAACACTCCAAATTTCTCCATTATATAGAACACCACAAAGATTATTATATCGGTTGACAAATGCCGTTGTCACTGGCTTAAGTGTTGTGGTTGCCTGATATACACAGGGGTTTTCCTTGTTAAATTTATACAGTGTTACCGCAGATGGCAAATAAATTAAATCACCCCCCTTCAGCTTTTTCATTTCTTGTTTCGTCATGGTGATTTTCCTCTGTTGATATTTGTGGTTCTCTTAGTTGAACCAAAGCTTTTTGATATCCGTGTAATATTTCAGAACAATCTAACATTGTATGGTCTATGCCGGCAAGTTCAAGACGTATTTTATCCATACGTTCTAAATGTTTCTCAATTGAAAAGTCATTGCACATGTCAACCACCATTTCGTTTAAATCACGAACTAATTCAGAAGATTTAACGGCAGCATTTAAAAGAAAGTCGGAAACTTTCTCCGGAATTTTGTCCATTTCAACTGAATATGTAATATTAACTCTCATTTTGAACCTCAATTAATTTTATGTCTCTTTCTGGGAACATCATCATTCCCGTTGATCCTTGCAATAAGACATGATATAAAAAATCGGAATTGTGACTTGGGTAAACCTGTTCGTTCTTTCGTACTCGAATGACGACTCCAAATTTTCCTATGAAGGCCTCGCCCCATTGACCAGGACCTGAAGATATGCGCGAAACTTTAACTAAGCTCCCGGCAGGATACAACGGTTTGGCTCCCTCGGGATTGAGAAAGTTGCGAGCTTCTTTGCTCTCGCACATTTCTTTGTATTGATCTTTGGTTGGGACAAAGTCGGGATTATTCAGCACTTGAGCAGCCAACTCACTGAGCTTTGGGGGATTATTTACCCAAAACTCAGCACAACTCTTCATAATTCTTCGCTTTCTATCATCATAGTTTGTTCTCCACCCATCTTCACAATATTTGCTGTAAAGATGGTTGATCGTTGTTGTTTGCGGAGGAGAAAAGGAAGTTTTACATTTGACTGAGTTGAAAAATGCTAGTTCCACTGCAGTCAGGTGGTTTACTATTTTTGTAAGTTGGTTGATTTTTTCTTTCATTCTATAATGATATCACAGGTAGTTATACTTGTCAAGGATTAATTGAGATAAATAAATCTTTTTTTAAGCATCTCTTTTGCTACTGAAACGTATTTGGATGGCATAGCCCAAACAAGGCCGGCATCAACAAGATATTGAAAAAAACTGATTTCTTCTGTCACTGTCATTTGGTGCCCTTCGTATCGCCGTAGCAATGTTATGATATCTTTTTGAGTGCTGACCAAATCTATCATATCTATTAAACCCATATCTGTTTCGTGACTAATGCTTCCAGAAGGTCTATTCATTGTGTTTTTCCTTTGTTTAAAAGATGCTTCCAATCACCTTTTTTTATAAGGTGGTCTACTATATTTTTGTCATAGATTAGGTTTCGCCCGACGCCACGTTCTTGAGACGTCCAGATAATAGTATAAAGATTGTCTTTTTTATTAACTCTGGTAATTATACCAAACCCTCCTTTGGCGTACTGGATTAAATCTCCTGTATTTATGATCGGTGCCTTCATATAAGTAATTAGAATTTTATATGCTATTCTTCTTCTTTGTTAATGTTTTTTAGCATTTCTTTCTGTTTTGTCTTGGACAAATTAGTGAAAAACTGCATAAGCTTTTCTCTTCTGTGAGATTCTGCTTTTTTCCTTTTGACGTTTTGAATGTTTCGCTGCTTTCTTTTTTGTTTTGAAAGAAGTTTTCTCTTTGCTCGCTTGTTAATCTGTGCTTTGTTCATGATCCGTCCTTCTTGTTTCTATCACTTTTAAATATCCACCGATAATCCACTTGTTGAGATCCATAATATATATTGACTCTTTTTTATTGGATTTACCCCAATGTATAAATATTTGGCTTCGAGTGGTCTTATATACGACCCCTACATCATCGTAGTCTAAGCTTTTGAGTAGTGTGCCTACTTTCATTCTACTTCCTTTTTTAACTTGTTGAGGTAGTATTTAGAAATAGACAGCAATAAATCGGGTTGGTGCTTGCTCATATGTTCAAAAAAAGTCTTATAACTTGTTGAGAGTTCCCAACCCAGACCATCACAATATTGACACAAAACAACTGATGTAAACAGAGCCTGTTGGCCCGTTCCATAACAAATTACACATGGTGATGATTCTTCTTGTTTCATGTAGTTTATTATGAATTATCTCTCTTTCCAATCTCCACTGTGGATGATCGGTAGTTCTTTGTTATATTTAGAGTGTTTGTTTATTATATAAGCTTCTACGTTGTCAGAGTGATCCTTTAATTTAATTGACGAGCGACAATAAAACGTTGGATGCCCTTCATGATAGTCTAGGTAATCCAACGTTTCATCATCGACTTCGTAAACTTCGCCTTTTACAGAAGTTGAACCATTCAGCATTAAGCCTGGAAATACACCAAAGTTCCTCAATTCATATCTTGGCGCGGTGTTAAAAGTTCCCTTGAATGTAGCACCTTTTAAAAGACAATTGTTGTATTCGCCTTTACGCAGTGTTCCATAAACAAATATGTTTCTTCTATTGTCCAAACTTCTTTTCCATTTCGATGTAGATGCTGTGAAACTGATCATAATCAGCATCACTTTTAAGGAAGCGATATACTTTAATCGCGGCCGAAACTTCTGACTTTGAGAGCCAGTTGTTTTCGACGTAGCTCTTTTTTAGATCTGAGCGGAATTCCTTAAACGGTTTCATTGCGAGTTCATTTTCATGGAAAGCTTTGATTAGATTTTCGATTCGTTGTTCTTTTGTGGTTGATTTGTTGCTCATAGTTTCTCCGTGTTTAGTAGTTGTCGATCTTGAGGGATCCGAGGTTGGTGTCGACTTGTCCAGACCAACCATTCCAATCGTGATCACTCAGGTTTTTTAACAGATTGCCAACAGTTGTGTCATATTCAACGTAAGCTGTGCAGAATCCACGCTTGTGGTCATACTGCTCTGTTTCTGTCTCAATCCATCCATAGTTGCCGCATTCCTCATATATGACATCGTGAACGTATTCCTCGAATTCCCACAGGCCTCGCTCGTAGTCGTCCAGGAGCCCGTCATGACGCAAGTCATTAAGGATATAAGTGTTCTTATTGGATGGGTGTAAGGCCAATGCTGTCAATTCAGCCACTAAATCTGAATGTTCAATGACGTCGTATTCATAGTTATCCCATGCATGGACAACATCTTCGCCATATTCCGAACGCAACTTGATTCTGGTGCTGCTGCTTAAGTTTGCTTCTTGTAGTTTTTCAATCAGTCCCACTATTTCCTCCGTTGTTGTGATTGTATATATATAATATCATATGTCATCTATTTTGTCAAGTAAAAAAGCACTTCCGCCAGGATTCGAACCTGGAATAAGGGCTTAGAAGGCCCTTGTGATTTCCCTTTCACCACGGAAGCATAATTCATAACAGATTTTTCTTCTTTAACGCTTATAAGCTCTAAGGTTAGTCGTTCTCATCGCTCTCTTCGTTTACCAACATTAACCCTTTTGTCAATGCCTCGATAAACCATTTTTCAAATCGTTTTGGGCTCCAACGCTGCAAATCCTGGCTCTTTTTGAACCAAGCCTGGAATTCGTCCGAGATATCGAGGCTGACTTCTGCTGTGCCATCTTCGTTTTCAACAATTTCTAAAATTTTAATTGGTTCGCTCATCTTTTTCCTCCTTAATAGTGTTTTGAGTTATTTTCGCGATGTCATCAAAAAATTCTCTGGTGTAACCAATGTGTACACCGCCGTATTCTTCTAAATCGTCTTTGAATTTGTTTATACGAGACATAACCTGTTCGTAAAGAAGTATCACAAGGGTTTTTTGGTAATCTTCATCTAATTCTATTTTATTCATTATTTACTTTCCTATAAGAATTGACAGCAACAGGCCAAAGGTCAGTCGCAATCTCAAGACAGGCTTCGGCAACCTTCTGAATTTCCCATTGTGCTCCTTCGTGTGCGCGGAGTTTAATGAATTTAAGGAGGTTGTTAAGGTTTACTGTGCCATAATAAGTTGTATACATATTTTGAGGTAATACACCTCTGGCTTGTTCTCGGCAAACGCCTGCTTCAATCAACTGGTTGAAAAGCAAAAGACTTTGTTCGTGATGCATTTTAAACGCTTCACTTACTTCTACATCGTCAGGATCATTTGGATATCCAAATCTATTCCAGCAAATGTTTGGATTAATCAACTCTTCGGCATTTGATGCCTGCCTATTGCTTGTGTGTTGTGCGCGGAAGGTAAGCGGAGAATAAAACTTAATATCAACATCAGTATACCGTCTTGAAATCTCATTGTAAGACCAAGTACGATGACGATGATGTTGAGAGCGAACAAAAAGAGGAACAACAAAAAGGAAAGTAGCACCACAATGCTCAAGCGTTGATGAATGTTTGTGTTTGATCAAGTATTTGATCAGTTTCTTGTCCTTGTCGCTCAATTCGTCTATTTCTTTGTGTTGTCCAAAACTTACTCGTGCAGCACGAACGATGGTTTCATCAGTTCCCCAATGCTGCACGAGTGATATTCTACCAATGTTGTCGTGATAAAGAAATTTTGTTACGTTCTTGTGTTCATCGTTCATAGACTACCTCCAGTATATCTTCGCTAACACGCCTCTCGTGTCCATCGTAATAAATCTTACAATAACCTCCCATACCTCCATAATATAACAGAAGCACGGGAACACTCGATAGTGATAGCTTCTTGACCCAATATGCATACAAAAGATTATTGTGCGTCGGAAGCGGATATTTAACCCTTACGAGATCACCGAGTTTCATAATGCCTCTAGAGCGTGAACATAGCACGTTCGAGCTTTTTGTGGAACACTCCAGTAAATTTTTGCCAACGGTCGGCTGTCTGCAAATCGCAGGCGAACGTCAGAATCTTCAAGGATTTCAATCACCACACCAATACCATAGTGAAAAATCGCATAAGGATCAGAAACTTTTACTAAGTCACCTATTTTCATAGTTGTCTTTTAGTGGATAGGGTAGCATGCATCGTTAATGGCACAGAAATAACCTATTGGACAATCCCAGTCAGAATAACATTCGTAATGGCGATAACCTTCTTGATAACAATAACCATCCATTCCACAGTAAGTAAACGTTGGACAGTTTCGATCAGAATAACATTCGATGTTGTTAGAGGGTTTGTAACAGAATCCATCAATTTCACAATATGTGTCATATGAGCAATCCCAATCGCTATGACACGGGACATCTGGGCTTGAATGTGGTCGTACCGGTCCGATCTCCAACAGGCAACCTTGGATTGCGAGGCAAGAAAGAACGGCTATAATTTTGATAGGTGTTTTATTCATATTAGTATTATACCAAGAAATGTGAAAAAAGTCAAGAGAAAAATATTTTATATTTTTGCTCGTTCAGTCAATTGTCTTATGTAAATAGTCATCGAAATACTTAATACTCGGAGCGGGATTCGAACCCGCAAGGCCATGGGCGCCAGATTTTACTTTGTAACAAACTATCCTCACTTGAGGTTGAGTGATTACCTTTTGTATCTTTATTCATTTCTTTTTTTAGACCTATAGGTTGGTGTCTGTGAGTGACAATTGGGGCACAACAACCTTAGATTTTCTATTTTATGGTCCCTGCTATTGCCATTAATATGATCTAGTTCTAAAGAGAGTGGTTTACCCATGTATTCAGATATACCGCAAATTTTACATTTATATTCTAAAATGTCTTCTTCTAATAACCGATTTCTTAACTTGTAAGATTGATACTGAGGGTGTGTGCCTTCAAGTATCTCTTGCGTAGGTATCCTAGACGAATAGTGTCCCTTTTTAGTCCCTTTGCCGCCTTGATTCGGCTTATAAACCCCCAAAACTTTCGCTCTTCTTCTGAATGTGTTGTAGTGTATACCACACTTAGCTGCGGCGGTGGCCATTGTGGGTTCACTATTAGCAGCTTCAATCAACTTTTCATCACTACAAACCTTCTTGGTGTAACTCATCTCATCTTTTCCTTATAAAGTACGAGAAGGGGGACTTGAACCCCCACGCCCTTACAGACAACGGGTTTTAAGCCCGTTGCGTCTACCAATTCCGCCATTCTCGCATATATATAAAAGTAGTCATAGTGAAAAAATGGTCTCTTGTGTATTCCAGTTCCACCACCCGAGCGCATTTTCATTGTGTTAAAAGGATCTTTTCATTTAATCAATCTCTGACAAGATCGCTGCGAACCTTTCTGCTATTTCGCTGGTACATGCCCCGATATGAAAGCCATATGGTTCATCACTGCTCCACAGTTCCTCTGGATCTGGGTAGTAACTGTCGTAAAGACTGGTACATTTGTAATCATAAAGAGTGACTACATTATCTCCCCAGTCCTTGAAGATATACAAGCCGCTTATTTTGTATGAATCGCCTTCTTCTGGTTTTCCGAACAGTTCATTTAAGCGTGTTGGAGCAATTTCTATTGTTCCTCCAAAACTTGTTCCTGCAATGTCTGCTTCTGGTGCTAATACGAACATCTATTGTTCTCCTTTACAAATGACTTTTAAGTCTCTTGGGTTTTCAAATGTCGGGTTTGGAATAAAGTTGTCTTTGTCCCACCACGCCACTTTTGCATAATATTCTATTTTAACAATCGTTCCACAGGTATTTTCGTAGGCTCTGCCGCGAAGGTAGCTTTTGTATTTCACTAGATCACCGACTTTCATAAATAACCTCTAATACGGTGGACATTTCCCAACACATTTCCTGTAGTTTCGACCACGCGACGAGCACATCCGATAAGTAGGTATTATCAAATTTCACGATAACTCCAACGCCCCAGTCGTCGCGACTTTTAAGGTTTATTTTCACTAGATCACCGACTTTCATCTTTCACCGGAATTAAGTAGTTGGCGTTATGATATTCGATTTTTCCACGCGGTGAGAAGAGTTTGACTGTTAAGCCCTTCACCCCGGCCGACACGGTTTCAAATGGTTCAGACAAAATCACAGAAACGCCTGATATCCAAAATTTACTGGGGTCCGGTTTTGAGCAGGACTTCACTAACATGCCAACTTTGATTTGGTCTTCGTGAAGGAAAATACTCATTCTTCTCCATTATACAACAAAAGCCGCCGAGAGTCAAGAAAATAATTTCGTATTCTCTCTAACGATTTGAATGTTTCTTCGTTATTTAACATTTCAGGAAGTAAACTGTAGTTTCGTTCTTTCATTATAGCAATCTGTTCGATTAAGTTGTTTAAGGATTGTAGATCATTTGCCTTCACAGATTACCTCCAAGGAGTGTCGATTGAACATTAACCTTCTTCCATTAGGCCACGCCACATCACAATATGTTTCGCCCACCTTCATAATAACGCCGACGAAATACAGCTGTGACGGTTGTGTCCCTTTGAGTTTCACAAGATCACCGACCTTCACAAATCACCTTTAATTGATCTTTATACAAGAATTGATACTTCTCTTCGTTGTTCAGAGTCGCCCGCTCACCTGGTTCGCCCAAGGCCGCGTAATAAACAACCACGCGATCCGACACCGTGTCGTCGAGTTCGACGATTATACCAATGTCGTTATCTTTGTCTCTTACAAGATCACCGACTTTCATATATCACCACTAAGTTAGATTCAAGAGCCACTCGATATGATCCGCAAGACCACATTACAACAACATCGCCATAACCGCCGAGTTCCCACACTGGCGATAACAATCTTTTCATAATAACACCGATGTCACTCCAACAGATCATGTCGCTGGGTTTCACAAGATCACCGACTTTCACAGACTATCTCCCACCAGTAATCAGATGATGACCACATTTTCAAACCTGATTTGGTATTCATAACTAGAATATCACCACTTGTGATGCCGTTAGATCCCGGCGAATCGGGCGAAATTTCTGTCACCACCCACAGTGAGCGGCCATATTCCATTCTTATCAAATCACCGACTTTCAAAATATGGCCTCAATATAAGTTCCAATTGATTGTGCATAAGTCGTTCAATCAACTCTGCTTCTTCTTCGGTCATGTTCAGTGTAAAGGGAAGATCCACTTTTACTGAAACGCTGTTTTCATTGACTTCGGTGAGAAAGTAAGTACCACTTGTCAGGCATTTTGTCTCAAGAGCCATTGACTATCTTCCAACAGTAATCAGATGATGACCACATTTTGTAACCTGTTTTGGTACTCATCACTAGGATATCATAACCGTCCTCTCGCCATTTTTTGCCTTTGCTCACTTCTACCACGACCCATAGCGCGCCAGCGCGAGGGTTTCTTATCAAATCACCGACTTTCACAGACTATCTCCCATTGTTGGGTCTCTGAGGTCATTGTATACAACCAGTGTTCCCAACCACGTTCTGTGTGCTTTATCTTAACCAGGTAGCCACTATTTTCGATCACCACATAGAATTGATCGCGTCGATCATCTTTGTGTCTTATCAAGTCACCGACTTTCATTTCTCTATTTCCAGTTCAGTTGGTTCGATCATTATCAAACCTTCAACGTCGGTATATCCAAGTTCACGGATTTCTTCTACTGAAATCGGCTTGCAAACCCACTCGCCACTATCGTTAGAACAGATAAGGGCTGAACCTTCATCAACTTGATCAATGAAAGTATTTGCGGAAGAGCTATTCATGCAAAACAAAAGAGAAGCAAAGATCAAAGTCTTGTGCTTCAACTTACGCGATGATCCCTTGCGAAGATCCTGAACGCGGTTGCGATGTTTGCCCGAACCGCTGCCAGTGCGCTTTGCGAGGCAATACGCGATAGGGTTTCGGAACTTCTGTGGTTTCTTCTTCACTTGCTCATTGCCTCCGCAATGGGGCTGTCGCCTCGGTGGATAGTGTCGGCATACACGCGAGCCAAGCTAACATGTTGACTCGTTGTTTGACTCTTATAGTTCTTGCCGGGTTTTGTGAAATCAAATAAAATCTTCTCTTCATTAGGACCAGTGATCCCAATGCGAAGGTTGTAGGAATATAGGCTGTTTCCATCTGTTCGCAATGAACGGGTGAAACCTTCGTTGCCTTGTACCCATCTGTCTACTACTTCTGCATTACACATTGTTCTTTCTCCTGTTTATGGTTTGTGTTGTCGAACATTTTCTAATCCGGGGAGGGGGAATTGAACCCGCCATTAAGCGGTTATAAGCCACTCGTTCTAACCGTTGAACTACCCCCGGCCGGTTCATATTCGTTTAACTCTCATAGTTGATTTCATATTCGTAATGTCTCGTAGCGACATCGATGCCATTCAAGACAACTTCAGAACCAAATGCATGCATCAGGTCTACCAGTAGATCCGTTATGGAATCGCTAGCGAACCCGTGTGAAGGATCATAGCCTACATTTTCGCCATAAACATCCATCACTTCTTTAGCTGCTTCTGCTCTATCTTCGTTCGTTCTCATTATCTACTCCAATCTATACTGACTTCGACATTCCTATACATTCCCCATGGGTTGTCATGCCAGTTACCAGCATCGCTTTCGATGGACTCGGGGTATTCATAACACCCTTCAAGGATCAAGTAACCGTCGCCCCATTCGTCAATCTTTTCAAGTTCTTCGTAAAAGTTCGAGATATCTGAGTGGCTGAGGTGCCATTTGACACCAGAAGTATGAAACAACCTTCCACCTTCTTCACCTTCTTCAGTATGATCTTCTTGTGAAAAGTGTTCCTGAATGAACAACTTTGTTCTGACTGGTAGTTGATCATATACATCGTTTTTGATGGCTATGCCTACGTCGCTTCTAATTCCCATTACTCTTCCCTATGCTACGACTGCTAAGATCAAGTGTCCTTGATCCAACACGTCACACTCGTCCTCGACTGCGACACAAACTGAATGAACTGGATAGAACTCGTCTGTTTCGATCAGGTGAGCCGCTACATCGTCGTCTAAACGATTGTCGTCAAGTTCGCTAAGTTCTCTTAATAGTTCTCTGTAAGTCATTGTTCCTCTTTCGTTTCGTTAGTAGGACGTGAAGGTCTCGAACCTTCGACCCTCGGGTTAAAAGCCCGATGCTCTACCAACTGAGCTAACGTCCCGTGTAATCTTTTCAATGAAGGTAATTGGAAGTCGGTTCAATTAGTGGTTTGAATTGATGAAGGAAATTTCGGACTTCATCCATAACCTCGGGATCGAGAGTTACAGTGTCTTCGTCGAACTCGGCGCTGTCCACAATTCTCTCAAGCATTAAGACCGCGTTTGCGCCGCTTTCGGTTGCGAGAATTAGGGCTTCTTTCAATAGGTCATCCATTGTGTCTTCCTTGAAGTTCATACTATATTATCTCATGAATGGGGGTTTTTGTCAAGGTTTTTTTAGTGCAGATAGTCATTAAGTTGTTCTTCGGACAGGCCTGTCCACTGCTTTGCTCTTTGTACAACATCCAAGATTTCGTCGTCTCTCGCTGT
>CEPZ01005791.1_pt1 | contig 11887 bp, 4 predicted proteins | sample 530461 | NCBI WGS metagenome assembly CEPZ01 (sample SAMEA2620106, study PRJEB7988) | marine metagenome | isolation source: saline water (ENVO:00002010), including | reverse complement strand
TCAGGATTTGCCAAGACACTTCCGCTAGCATTGCCGAAGACGCCCCATGGAGCAGCCGACTTAGAAAAATAAGCCTCCTGGCTCGCTGTTAAATGAACACCGACTCCATAGTTGTCGTAAGTTCCATCAATCCATTCTTCCACAAGCTTAGTAATGTCTAGTTCTAAATCTTCGAGCCCTGTGGTGAAGGTTTGCTTATAGGTATTGGCACTAGCGCTATAATAATCTCCCCCCACAAGCCCCCAGGGCTTGCCTTTGGAAGAAGAAATCCAATTAGCTCCCGTATTGCCTTTAACTTCATCTTTATAGTTTTCTAAATCTAATCCAATGCCTTCTTGCCAAGAAGTTCCTGATACGGGTTGGACGACTAGTGTATAGTTAACGGGCACCGTCTTTGTGGTTTTGGCATTAAATATGCGCAGATAAAAAGTTACACTTCCGCTAGCCGGAATCGTGCCGGCGGTGCGGTCGGTTGTAATATTAGACATGGGAAACTTAATTAAGGCTCGGGATAATTCTTGGGAACCTGTGGCTTCTCGGCCATAAATGGAGAAGATCTCCATTACATCGGCTTCACCCATATTAGAACCAGTTCCGCGGAATCTTAAATTGGGTTTAAATGCATTAACAATAGTAGTATCTGCATCCGCATTATATCTTTTGATTCCCATTATTTAATCTTTCCTCGAATATCATTAGTGGGGAACTTGATTTCTACAATCACATTTTTAGGCACCACTAAATAGCTGCCATCGGGTGAGAGATTTTTTCTCACATCAAGCGCTGTATCAGCATAACTCCCCCCAACTTTATTGTCTATCTTAACTTTAAGTACGTCCAATACTCCACGTACTTTTTTTAAGGACTCATATATATCACTAACATAAAAGGGCTCTCCAATAAAAAATCCTTGATTATATTTGGCGCTTAGTGTGTTAATGCATCGATTTAATACATCATATTTATCTGCGCCTGTCTGTACTTTTACTACAAAATCGATCCCTAAATTAATAACATAAGGATCTAAAATATCAATAGTGTCATTAATCATGCGATATTGATTAAGCCACGTCTTAACATTATTTTTAATTGTTTGATTAGTTCTCGTTAGTTTTCCATATACGTCTTCTGAAATTACATACATATTAAGGTTTCTCTTAAGAGAATCGGGATCCTTCTGGACCGAACAACGCTTAACAGAACCAAATTTACCCGGCATACGATACACCAAATTTTCATAATCAGCTTGAGTTACTGCGCGATTTTGAGTAGGAAAGGTATCATATATTCTACGCTTAATCTCTCCACTGGTGGGATTGGTCACATCTCCCACAATTGGCGTCTCATTAATAACCTCTACTGAGTTTTGAATGTTTCGGAGCTTGGAGGCTACAAGAGCAGTTCTATCGCTAAAGTCTAACGTGACGGCGCCCACAGTATTAAGGGCGCCCACGGCCACATTAGAATTGTTAGGATTTGTAACTCGATAAACCACAGTCAATGTAGTATTAGAAGGAACGGTTCCAAAATTTTCATTTTTCGACAATCGCGACGGATCAAAGGTGGTGTCTGTGACATAATCTTTTCCGAAGATTTCCATGGCTACCGATTGGGGATTAGCCACAATTTCAGATTCACCTGCTTTCCCACTTCCGAATTGGAGATAAGTGTTGGTACGATCTCTTTCTACAATAAACTTGCGTGAGACTAAAGTCGGCTTAATCACAGAAGGAACATTATCATTGCGAAAATTGGGATTGCCAATTTCTTTAAATACTATATCTTGGGATAAATAATCTACTTCAAAATATTCATTTCCCTCCGAATCAATTATTGATATGATTTCAGAAATATTGTTACCGGGAATCTTTAATCTTAGGAATCGTTGGTATCCTCCTACTGAAAGCTCCTTCTGTGTAAAATAGCCCGACACCACGTTTCCATAAGCCTTAATAGCAAAATGGGTAGGCGACCCTGTATCTGTATCCGTTTGGGCGACTACAATAGGATTGTCCGGCCGGGAGAAATCTACGTTTTCGAGTAGAACAAAATTTAAACCGTTTTGTGATGTAAACCGAGATCCCCGTTTAATTGTAGGAATATAACGAGAGTCTGGTCCCATACCAGTCGTCGATGCGGGCACCATTACAAACATGGCAACTTGTCCAAATGTGGAGGGACGTCCTGGGTTTTTATAACCCATGGCACGGCCGTGGCGCACAATGTTGGAATACTGATAAGCCGTATCCAAAAAGGACTCGTTCACATTATAGTCCAGGTATAGGGAAAGCTGATCTCCAACATATGCTACGGCGTCGAGCATCATGCTTCCAAAGGATGCCTCACTAAAATCTTGAAAGGAGTCAGGATAGAACCTTTCGGCAATTTGTGTTAATTCGTCCCGGATTCCACTAAAGTCCCTTTTAGTATAATCTATTGGAAGAATCTTTTTTTGATCATCTGGCATTAAAAAACCTCAATTTAAATAGTTAAGTCGAGCAAATCTTGGAGACCTAGGGCTGGGATGCTATAGAGAACCCTGATAGCCATAATGTTTCTATCCAATTCACTAAATCCAAACTGGATGTCATTTATAACTACATTAGGTAAATAGGTTCTCACTTGGTCTCTAATCTTTTGAGCAATTTCTCCCTCAACTCCTTCGCTACGATCAGCAAATAAATATCGTTGCATTCCCACGCCAAAGTTGGGCTCCATCACACGTTCGCCCGGATTAGTCAGAATTAGCATCTTCAGGTTTTGGGCTACCATTCTCTTGATAGTTTTAACCATAGTAAAACCATCAGCAGAATTTTGGGTGAGTGGTAAATGTATACTTATAGAAGACATATTATATTGCTCTTATACCTAAATATCTATTCATCTGAATTATCGTCAGTTTTTTCACATACAATAAATGGATTTGGTCGCAGCAATCTCCGCTTCCAGAATGGCAGAACTGTAATTCCTGGCCGAGGCTTGTACAAATCTCTCAAACGTTGCTTGCGGACCTTCGATGGGCGCTCTTCATAAAGAGAGTCTCCCGGCTTAAAATCGCGCGAATAATAATAACTCTTAAATATCTGTTTTATTCGATTCTTCGAGTTTCTTAAGAGAACCTGATCCCACTGATCCCATGTTGTACTTCCAAAGAGATCCGCGAGTCCTCCCGGCTTACGAACTGAATATTCTTCCCAACCGTCGTTGCCGCCGTAATGTGGGAGTCCATCGTGGCCGATCAGTCCGTCCAGGTTAAATGGATCAGGTAATTTATATGGAACGCCGATGGCCGCGGCGTCTTTCACATATGCAGCATATGTTTTTGTGTCGAAATATGCGCCGGGTTTTATTTTCCAAGCCGGCTCAGACGGGTTTGCATCGGAGGAAAACGGGATGGTCATCTCTAGAAGTCCCTCTTCAGGTTTAAATATACTTTCACCGATTGAAGGCAACAAAGCAAGATCGTTATAGATGGTATACAAAGCCGTAAACTTATTGAGAGGAAAAATATATTCTGTAAACAATTTAAATTTTTCGTCTTCAATTAAGGCATTAATAAGGCATAATAATAGTTTTCCTGATGCCTTTGCAGCTTGAAACTGCCCTATCTTTACATCTAAGGCGTCAATCTCAACACTTGTTATTTTATTATTGCCATAATAAAAGACTATGCCATGGCGAACGCCGGATTCTCCTTCTAGTCCTACCACATTTCCCTCATCATCAAGAATATATTGGAGGGTGCCGGGATATACATCGGAAATATTTTGGGTTGTTTCGCCGGCGAGAATAATTGATGTGGACTCTGGTGAGCCGTTAACCGACACATATTGTCTAATGCTAAATGCTTTGGCGCCGGTGATGGCGTGGTTGATGTCTAAAATCTCGCCAAACCCATTACCATTCGCATTTTTTACTATAATTTGATCTTCATAGGGAGCGAGTATATCATGATCCGCTTCGGTGTGTTCTTTACCTACCATATATGTGGTGTTGCCAGACTGATCAGTATTAACATGATAGTATCCAATATAATCTTCACCTTCAGTATATTCACTCTCTGAATCTTCTTTTTGAGAAATATATAATTCTCCACCATCTGTATAATAAGGTGCTGGGGGTTGTGCCAAGTTGGACGCTTCTTCGGTTAATGGACCCTTTAAGTCAAGAACTGCGCCTTCAACTTCATTTTCTAAAAACCAATAAGCTAATTTATCATAGGAAGGGGGGTGACCGGTGGACTCTAAATTATCTTTCATTCGTTTTGCTGTGGCGTTAAATTCTCGTGCTACCAATTCTCCCAAAATTAATTTGGCATCTTCTTCTGTCGCCTGCACTGCTTCAAGATTCTTTTCACCGCGGTATCCCGGAAGATTAAAAATTTGATACCAGGGTTCATCACCCAACTTGATGGCTTCGATAAGGGCATCACGATTAGGATAATCATATACACTTTGCATATCATTCAAGCGAGTAACAGCTTCTTGAACATGCACGGGCACATCTAAGATTTGTCCATCATCCACTAAACGCCCATAGAGTTGTACGCTCTGCTCCAAGAAAGCATACCAAAATTCATTATCTTTGAAGGTGTTGAATAATTCACGGAAAGGACCTTGGGCGTCTTTTAAAGACTCCTCCATCACTTCTACAATATAACTTATTAGCATATTACTATAATTATCCGGTGCGGAAGGCTTAAGGAATGTATACATCGGCATGCATTTTACAAAATGAGTTCCTATGTAAATCTGAATTGCGGCAGAAATGATAGACTCCAATCCTGCTTTGGAGGCGCGCTCCAAGATTCTATTGTAGGGAAGCTGCACCGCGCATTCTTGAGGGGATTTTAAACGCTGATCTTCCGGAATGCGTGAATAAGAATCATCTATTCTTTTCTTAATGGATCCAAAATCAACCAAATCATCATCGGTATCGGGACAATCTGTCATAGGAGGGAAAACAGCATCGAGGAAGCCCATCCAGCCTCTATTTTTAAGAGGCTTAACGGCCATTGGCGCTCGTTTATATGATCCTCCATATTGGACCGGATTAAGATAAAAGACGCGCGTTTCTTCAAAAATCTTTTGATCGTTACCTTCGTGTTCTCCTGTTGCCGCATTATATTGATTTCGGCTAATGCCCAAAATCATATCACTATTGCGAACATGGCGATAATCATCTGTGATCCCTCCAAAAGAAGCGTCGGGATCATAAATCTCTAAATCAGCATATAATAATCCAGGAAGTCCAGAGTCTGGATCAAGATATCGTCCATTTACTTCCTGGTAGTCGTTGCGGAGGGCGCCGAGGCTGGCGGGGTTCTTGTGGGTGTCTGGATTCGGTGTTTGATATTCCATTGGTGCCATGTAATCAAATTCTTCATAAGACAGATTATCATATGCGGCGCCGTAGAGATAGGCATCGCGGGAATTGGTTTGATCATCAACAAAGAAATTCTGGATGCTCAGCATCAGAGCCTTATTCTCCTCATTATACAGAGACTCCAGTTCTCCGGATGTTATTGCAGTATTGTTTTGTTGATTTATAATTTCTTTTAATAAAATCAGTTGCGGAGGATAGTCCTCTTTTTTCTCAAAAGTTTTCAAAAGTTGTGGATATTGTGTCATGTCTATACCATCAAAGGTGTCGTCAATAGCAAAGAATTCATATTTTCTTTCTTCTTCTGGCTTGTCGGGTAGTGCAGAATTGAGGGCATTGAACAACTCTTCCATATTGTCTTTTGCGGCCAGAGGATTATATAAAGAAAAGATAGAGGGTAGATCGCCGGGCGCCGTTAAGTTTTGAATATCATTAATATTTACGCGAACATTGTTACTTCGCATGTTAGCAATTTCACCACCCTTTTTATGCAACTCACTCAAATACATATCAATTTTAAAGCCATGGTCGAAAGTGGAATCCAGGCTTACGGGTTTTTTTCTCCCTTTGCAATTATCTTTATATTCTAGAGAGGTGTCTGGGGTAGCTTTTCGGCCGGCACGAATAATATTCACTCGTTCATCTTCAAAGTTTATTCTATATTTTATATTAAAGCCTTGATCTGGGATCTTGGTTAGGTCTACATCATCGCCAAAGAGCCCCTTAAATCCTAATTCTTTAAAAGTTCGCGAATAAGTTTCTGCGTCTTCCCAATCATTATTCGTGGACAAGAGGTCGGACGAATTCGTAGTGGTCCAAAGCTTTAAATAATTGCGCATCCATTTCGCAACACTAATGGGAAGAGCGGCTTTTTGAAAAATAGATGGCATCGGCTTAAGAAAGAGCATCCAGAATGTCCATGGGGTCAGATCTTTCCAATCTATGTCCTCATTAGTGATAAAATCCATTACAGGACCCCACGTACCATGGGCTTTCCTGTTGTGCGTTGTCAGGGGGTTGCCATAAGTATCCGATAGAATCATGTTTAAGAGTCCCCAATCAGCGTCAGTAAAAGGCACTCCCCCGTTCCCCATCATATCTTCAATGTATTCTAACTTAAGTTTTTCGAGAGCATCTGTAAGGGTTATTGTTGCCACCTTGGCCGCTTCTTCGGCTTCAAAAGGAATAAGACCGTCGTCACATGGATCTTCGGATACTATTGGAGGCATGTTGTCTGCGAGATAGCCAGGAGTATCTTGTAGCATGCTACCCAAGTCTTCTAAATTATCTTGAAGCTCTTCTTGAAGATTCTCGCACATTTGCTGTACTTGCTCTTCTGTCGCTCGTCCTTCTAATAATTGAATTCTCATCTGGCAGAAGTTTTCTAACTGTGCGGGATCAGCACAAAGGCTCGGATTTGCCGGCAACATATCGTTTTCGGGTAATTGGTTAGAGAAATCACGCATTTGGTTTTTGATATCTGCTGGGAAAAGATTTCCCGATTGCGTGAAGAAAGCACAGATTTTCTCTTTATTGTACAGTCCCACGCGCAACTCAGGATACTCATATTCAATAATAGAATCTACGATATTAAGAAAGTCGTTTGAGCAATTTCCAAGAAATGCGTCGGTCATTTCTTTGCGAGTGGTAGCGGAGGACACATCTTGCGTGAATTGTATAGCGTCTTCTTGATCGGCAAATGCGCCGGCTCCTGGTCCTAAAGTATTTAACATATCTTCAATAGTGTCGTTGACATCTTCATCAGATGCATCGGGGCCACAAATAGATGCTTTAACAATATCTGCAAACTCATTCGAATTGCCAGTTACAAGAGCCTTTGCTAAATCGCCCGTTGTTTCTAATATGTTGCATACGAAACTGCCGAAGAGTTCACATATCTTAACCATAATCTTCATCATGATTTCAATAAGAGCTTTTTGTAGAGCTAATGTAACGGCTTCAAATAGAGCCGCAGAAATATCCATCTTTGACGGGATCCATCCAAAAGGATTTTGGAGGGCCGGGAGAGTAATATCTCCAATATTTCTGCAAAAAGGAAGCTCTAAATCTTTAATGAAATCCATAACTGGGGGCTCAAAAAGAGGTGGAACGGGACAATCTAAGGCGGCAATAATATTAGCAATGATCGGGGCGCCTGGGAATTCATTTAATAAATCTACCAAAGCTAATAAATCATCACTGTATTCTTCTATCAGCGCCTGGATATATGCTTCCATGACAATATCTTCACCGAGCATGTTTTGGAGATTATTAAGATCGAATTGTTGTGCTATAGTTCTCACGGGATAATTCGGATTGTTCGTGTTCTCCCAAGGAGGTATAATCTTATAATTGCCGGCCATGGCATCCGATAGCTGCTGATTCTGGCTGCTGTCCTTAAAAAAGTCGCCGCTAGCTAATTTTGCGTTAGCAAGGGCATTTAATTGTTGTTGCTTTTGGGGTGGCAATCCTATAAATAACTGTCCAAAGTTATCAATAGACATCGCGCTTAGGGCAGATTTAACAATGCCGGCAAGGGATGCTTCTAAGGTGGTCCCCTTCATTAGACACTGAATCGTATCTAAAAGAAGTGCGTGGAGCCCACATAATTTTATTCTGTCGAAACTTTTAGCAAATATATCATCGATGGACATACTTCCCGCGGTGCCGCTGGCTATAAAATCCATACACATCATCTCAAAGCTGTTTTGATTAGCGGCTAATTGTTTATAAGCTTGCTCTTGAGCATATGCATAAATACCCTGGGATTGATTTGGGTCGGTGGGATCTTGTACGTTTATGGTACTAGCGCCGAAGGCTCTTGCGCGCTCGGCATAGCTACGTTCTCTGGTTGCCTGAGAGACTTCGAGTCCCATTTCTTCTCTCTCTTCTTGTGCGCTAGCTTGAGTTTTACATACGTTCATGTGAAACTTATATGATATGGCGTCTGCGAGACTGAAAGAAGGATCTAAGATATCTTGTCCGAGTTGTTTGCCCTCTTCTAACAGGGCATCCGCCATGCAAGTTAAAGCAGATTCATCCTCTTCCTCAATTCTATAATTGACCTTTTCAACAATTGTTGGAAATGTAAATTGTATTACATAATCTTTCCAATCCATCGGCAACCGGGCCGTTAAAGCTTGGTGCATTTCTTCTACTTGTGCAAAATATGCGAGTGCTGTCGGATCCTTAAAAGACTCTCGACTATTGAGCGATCTTAGTAAGCGCCCCTTAAACACTATAGGATCTACACAACCTTCGATTTCAGCTTCAATTTTCTTAAGACGACTATAACCGGTAGCAAAAGTCAGTGTAAGTTTAATAATCTTATCTTTAGACCATCCCGATCCAATTTTGCCACTATTGGGAATATCTAATTGTTTTGAATTTAAAAAGGAATCAAGGGCCGGTAACACTCTGGATAAGGTGGAGTTGCCAAATAAAGTCATGTCTCCATAAGGATCTAAATCAAAAATTTTGCCACTTTCTTCAAATACTAAGTTGGCGTTTTCAAGTGCTCGGAAAACTTTATAGTAGCGACCGTATAAATACAGTGCTTTTCGAATTCTAATCAGCTTTAAATTTAGATTCTTTAAGCCATCTATAACTACTACAATATCCGAACTGTCCGGATTTGTTTCACTATCGTCATCTTCTTCTTCGTCCTCTCGACTAGTCTCTTCTAGAGGTGCAAAATGTTCATGAGGGATAGCATATAATAATTTTAATCTGGAAGATGGGCGAACGTCTAAATCATACTTTTTATGTTCGATATAAGTGTTTACTGTGTTGAGCGCATCGTCGGTAACCTTTTTGTCTAAATTCACTAATAATGAATTGACTGCTTCTGATTGATAATCATCAAAAAGAGTTAAAACATAATCCCGGGATTCTTCTTCGGTAGAATCAGCCGAAGGCATTATAGAAGTTTCAGTGGTGGTTATGGTTACTTCGTAGGTACATTCTTTTCCGTTATACCATGGCTCATCATTTCCCTGCGTCTTCCAATCAGGTACCAGTGCGCTGGAATCTGGCGTGCATTTAGATGGAGCGCACCCTGATTCTTCGGGAACAATCGGCTGTTCACCGCACTTGTCGATGAGCTTATCGTTATTTTTATCTTGATGTTCGAGGAATTTTGATTCTGCCATGATTGTCTTTAATAATTATGTGGTGAAAACATTCTTACTACAAATATACTTGTATCCATAGGGTTCTAAATAATTAATTTTCCACATAATTTTATTGATTCTAGTCTGCCATAGGGGATTTATAACTTTAGATAAATATTGGGGCGCGACGTTTCCTGCTGCTACCGAGTGCGCGTAAATCGGAGTAACCCCTAAAACACTATTAAAAGTCGTTTGAAGAAGAGCCATATTAAATAGACTTCCAATGATTTCTTCCACTATCATCCCAAGTTCTCTTAAAGCATCACGGGTATTCATTCCTTTGTTGACTGGCTGCAGCCCTTTTATTGTTTCTTCCTCCCCGCTGACGGACTTAACCGTAGAATCATCTGTGTTGTTGCCGGCAATAAGCTCAATTGGTGGGGCTGGTGGGAGTCGGCCTCCTACTGAGTTTGTTTCTCCATCTTTTCCAAAACCACGAAAGGCTGATGATTTACCGGTAACGATTTTAACTCCTTCCCGGCCGATAATTCGGATCCCATCTGCTTTAATTCCTATGCCCGAATGGCCATTGATAGTGCCGATGTTTCCTGCCGCAATGCCAAAATTAGTATCTATATCAGTCATTTGACTAATATAAATGCGTGCAGCATCGGCGCCTAAGCTTGGCTCTACTACTGCGCCATCGGGGGGACCTTTGCCTTCGTCAGCGCTAGACATGCGACCGACAACTATATCAATAGCATTCGCTCCTTGCGCTCCTTGCGCTCCGTAACCAGTACTAAGACCGGCGGGACGATCTGTTCCCAATACGATAGCTGCATTGTCAGTATTTATCTCTAATTGATTGGGGGCCGCGTTAAAGTTGACAATTGGAGCTTGGGTCTGCGTATGAAGAAGACCACTACTACCTGGGATTGTGGTGTAGTTGCGCGCGGCCTCGGCGCGTTGCTTAGCTGTTTGTTGTTGGCTGCGTCGAAATTCTTCGAACCCTTCTGCAGTCCATAATGGCCTTTCATCTGACATAAAATTCTTTATTCGGTATCCATACCAGGATAGGTACTAGAAGCCACATCATAATCTAAGTAATTGATAAGAGTATAAGTAAACGTGGCAAATTGTCCGGATTGATGGGCCGATAACTTGGGGTGACGATTGCCGTTTGTTAAATTGGACAGTCCGGCGGTTTTGGGCATTACCGGCATTTTATTAATAATAATTTGCATGAATTCAGTAAATTGGGCTGGATCCGAAAAAACTTGGCAGCCTTCGGACCAGCTTCCATAGGGAGGAGTGCGCGACCCCCGGCCATAAGTTAGATCAGGAGCGGTGCCTTGCCTGGGTGAATGTGAGCGGTGGATATTGATTCCATAGTAACCGGATTCGGTACCGGCAGGAGAAGAATGTTGTTCTGCGTGTACTGTCGAATCCGCCGTGTTGTCTAGATAGATAGTAACGGGACCAGCCAGTTGTCCTAGGGCAACGTGGCCATGATGATCCCACACCTGCCATGAACTATATTGACCCGGCTTTAAAATAGCGGTACGTTTAGGATTTCCGTGTAATGGATTTTGTAAAACATACTTTCCTGGCTTGGTGGTGATCGGGTAACTTCGAGTTTCCCAATTTTCGCCGGATTTCCATGAAATAAACATTGTATCTACAAACAAATCAGAACTGACTGTCTCTTGGGCGCGAACACCAATAAGGTTGACTTTTCCATCGGTATACATAGAATAGCCTTTTGCCATGCATGCTTGAACAATAGGGGGAACATCGGGAGTAATCTCTACAGAGCCGGAACCTGCAGGAATGCCACTAACGCCATCGGCGGCAGATCCCACAGAAGACATATTACTAAATGTGCGTACTAGACTACTGCATTGCGGATCCGGAGGATTGGACGTTTCAGCGGGGATCTCTTCGGTCTCCGCCATATTAACAAAATCGCCCATTGCAGTATTCCAACTACCTTCGTTGTTGCCGGGTTGCCTAATCTTGTTTAAACGAACTCTTACCCAATCGCCCACTTTAGGCATCTGTCCGCTATAGCTTTCTTCAGATACAAATTTCGTGCATAATTTAATAGCATCTTCTATATCGGCGATTGTGGTACCTTCAGCAGTTGCCATGGCACAAGGGTTCTGTAAAAGAATGTGGGGGTTTTGTGGCCAATCCTTGTCGACAATATATCCTCTAAACACAAAAGCTGCCATCCGGCTTGGAGTATTCGTAACCCCTCGTCGTTGCCGGCTAGCCTCTCGTTCGCGGTTGACATTGGGATCGCCATATAACAAATCAGCATCGCGCGTGTTAAACGGAATAGGCGGGCTGACTACGCGTGCAGTAACAGTAATAGAATTGCCTTCAGTTCT
>CEPZ01088235.1_pt1 | contig 11918 bp, 10 predicted proteins | sample 530461 | NCBI WGS metagenome assembly CEPZ01 (sample SAMEA2620106, study PRJEB7988) | marine metagenome | isolation source: saline water (ENVO:00002010), including | reverse complement strand
GAACTAGGTGATGGCTGGTGTGCCCATGAAGCCCTGGCTAGTCCCCGGTCGCGCCCCCGGTGCTTTGGCCAATGTCCCGCAGCAACCTCCCCCGCAGATGGCCCAGGTCCCTGGGAACGCGGCGGTAGGCGCAGCCCCGGTCATGCGTCAACAACAGGGGATTGTCCCTAATCAAAACGGATGGACTGCCGGGGGATTGATGCAGCAGCCCGATAATGGTCTGAAACTGCCTATCTTCCCTAACGAGTTTCATAAGAACTGGGGATCACAAGCTGGCGGTGTTCAGCCTCCTTCGGGAGGCACCGTGCCTCAGGCCGACCCACAGGCGAGCACATCGCCCTTCGACCGTATTGGGTCGGATCCGGAGTTGGACAAGTGGTTGGCGCTGACCATGGGCGGCTTTGGGATGGCGGCAGAGGCCGGTAAACCCGGAGCAACGTTCCTTGGCGCGTTGGGCGAGGGCGGCAAGCAAGGTATCGCCGCTGGCATGGGCGCGGCGAAACAACGCCGCGAGGCCGCTGCGCTGAAGGAAGAACAAAATCTTAAAAGGATGCTGTATACCAGCAAAATGCGAAACGCAGAAGCCGCCTACGCCAAGTCCCTGCAAGAATCTCTTGGTCCCTTGGGCAAGCAAGCTCGTGATGAAGGAAAGGATCCACAAACGGATCCCGATGGATTCAATGCTCGGGTCAAAGAACTTTGGGACGAACAGCGCAAGTCCAAGGGCAGTACTCTTGAACGGATGATTGATCGGCAAGCAAGAGCTTTAGGTATCACCGATAAAAATTCCAATGAATATGAAGCCTTAGTTGATGATGCTTGGGAAAAGGCCACTCACATTCGTCCTCCGGCCACTACGCATATCAATACCAAAATAGACATGAAGAAGGAGACCGAGGAACACAAGGCTCTTGTCAAAAAATGGGGTAAAGAAGCTGAAAGTATCGGAACGACTTTTGGCACTTTCCGCAGCAACAATATTTATCAAGAAGGCTTATTCAGTGGTCAGGTCCATTCGGGTGTGGGTACTGAAACTGTGACTGGATTAGTCAGCTTCGTTAAGACAATGACAGGTAACGATATTTCAGGAATGTTGAGAGGTCTGGGAGTACAAGTCGGAAACATACCCCTCACCCAACTAAAGGAGGGTTTGGGTAACGACATCATGAGAGGACTTCTAGAAGACTTTGGTCCCCGGCCCACGGATAAGGATATGGAGGTTGCTCGTTCAATTGCCGGTGCCCTTAATCTCGCACCTGAAACCAATGTCAAGTTGAATGAACTGCTATTTGAGCGTACTACGCAGAAACTCAAAGATCAAATTCGTGCCCATCGCTCTCTTGGAGAAAATCTTGAGGGCAACCAGAAAGTGTGGCATGAAGAACAAACCAAAGAATTAGTCCAACGAGCCAATTTTTTACTTCAAAAGCGAAAAGAACAGTTTACTGTTCTTGATACTGAAATGAAGACCTTGGTTGATAAAGCTGAGGCAGGAACAGGTGCCGGGGGACGTTGGGAAGATACTCTCGAAACAATGTTGGGCGCTGATCGAACAGGATTTCTTCTTAATAGATTCCAAGTTTGGAATGCCTACAAGGCTATCAAAAGAAACGCCTTCCCTGTGACGATTAAATAACATGACAGACGCTGAAACTGAAGCGGCTCTTAGAAAACTTAGCCAGAAGCTAAGTACAGGAGGGCGTGGATCTGGAGATTTCAGTGTTGCTGATCCTGAAAAGGGTTATTGGGAAGAAGCTGGAGACTGGTTATCTGAAATCTTTACTGGGTCTGAACAAAGAAAAGATTTGGAAGCCCGTGGTATTTCAGTAGAAGGTGCTCCCGTCGGTATGCGAGCATCTGCTTCCTTTAACCCAAAGGCTGAAGATAAAGCGATTGACGTTGCTCGTCAACTCATGGAAGAGCATGGTTCTGATGTAGATATCAAAGTCGATCATCGTACAAACCGACTCAAATATAAACATCCTAAGAAAGGATGGATCATTTTTGATCCTCCTGGAATGGATATGGGAGATTGGACCGAGTTGGCCGGTGAACTTCCCGCCATGACACTAGAAGGTCTTACCTATTGGCTCAGTAGAAAAATTCCGGGCAGGAATATTCTCCGTCGCGGACCTAAACGCGATATTGCATTAAAGGGTACTGCGATCGCTACAGGAGGAGCGGCTGGGGAAGCTGGTCGTGTGAAATATGCCCAAGAAACAGGTATGCAAGATCATCTTACTAAAAAAGAAAAAGAAGAACAGATGGTCATGGAACCTCTCAAAGCCGCTGGCCTCGGTGTAGCGGGAGGTGTTGCTGGTCGTGCCACCGGAGGCGGGCTTAAATGGGTTTGGCAGATGGCAAGCGGTAAGCGAGTTCCTGCCGTCTATCGTAATCGTCTTAAGGTGTTTGCAGAACAGAGCCAGGAACCAATTGAACTTATCAATGATTATTTGAAAAAATCAGGCATTGATAAGAAATTCTCACCAACGCCTTCTCAGGTGTTAAGAGATCCAGAACTTCATCGGGTAATGCAAAACATTATCAATGATAAATCCATGCCCGATCAGTCAAAACTTATTATTCAAGCCTATATGGACAACTATAGTGCTCTAAAATCAGCTTTGGACGAGGCCGGTATCAGAGCTGTACCGCTACAAGCCGATGAAGTCAGTGAATTATCCGCTGGAACCGCCTTAAAAAGAGAACTCGAAGCCCCTCTAAAGGCCGGAGAGCGCGCCGTGGCCCTTGGGGCCAGCAATAGGTCTAAAGCTGCTCGAGAGGCTCTCGAGGCCGTCGAGGCCACTGCTGGGCACGAAGCAGCCGACATGGGGGCGGGCGCAAGCTACCGTGATCTTTTTGAAAAAGCCGTACAGAAACATAGAGATCGGTTTAATCGCCTATATTCAGAACTTTCAGATACCTACATCAACCGTACTGTTCGTCCGACCACATTACGACATCTTCTAAAGAAAGAGCTTGCTCTTTACGAAAAAGATTTAGCTGAAGGCTCCTGGCTTGTGGGAGAAGATCAAGCTCTTTTTGAAAAGATTCTTAAAAATGTGGATACTGCTCGTATTAGTTCTAGTGGAGCTAATATTCGGGGAGCTCCTGAAGTTGATCTTCCTGTTTTGGATCGTTTTATCAAACAACTCAAGGCAGGTGAACGAAAATTATATGGAAAAGACAATACGGGTCCTGCATTAGAATCTATCAAACGACTTCGCGAAGCAGCCGAAAAAGACTTTGCTCGTGGATTAGCTGATATGGGTCCAGAAGCTGTGGTCAAAAAGGCTCAGCTCGATGAACTTTATAAAGCAGAACAAGACAAACTGGCTCGCGGCACCGTAGCTAAGATGATAAAAATAGATGCTGACGGTATGCCTCGTGTTACCGATGAAAAAATGTTCAATTATTTCTTTGGTCGTGATGTCGCTACAGGAACTCGTAGCAAGCATATTCATCGTGTTCTGTCTGAACCACAGTATCATGCTGAACGTAAACAAGTTGAAAATACAATTTTTCAACAGTTTATAAGAGAAAACAGTGATCCAGTTACCGATAAACTCATTGGGAAAAAGGCGAAAAACTGGCTTGATCAGCGTAAACAAAATCTTGATCTGTGGTTCAGTCCACAACAGCAACAGATTTTGCGAAACGCCGAAACTTCGGCAAGTGCCGTAAAGCGATGGGAGCAACGTGAGAAAAATTTCCAAAAGGCGTTAAAACACGCCTACGGAGCTACTGTCACAAAGTATGGTAGAGAAGGAGTACTTCAGCCCGAAGAAGTTTTCAAAAAGATGTGGGATAATCCTATCGGGCTCGAACGTATGAAATCGCGCGCGACCAAGTTTCCTAATGAATGGGATATGTTCCGTAAGGCCGGACTAAAGCGTATTGAAAAAGACATCACAGCTTATGATAAAAATCTTGAAGCAGATGTCATTAACTTTGATAAATTGAATAAAATTTTAGACGATCAAGACTATATGAAACGTATTCGAGTTCTTTATGGAGATCAGTATCTTAAGGATCTCCGTATGATTCGAGAAGGAGCACAGATTTTAGATCGAGATATTGGAAGTAGAGTATCAAAAGATAAAAACGGCTGGGTGGCGGTCGTTCGGAACATGGTGTTTGGTCCTCTTAGTCATAAAAACTTCGCCTACAAAAAAGGTTCGGAAAAAGTTCAACAGGTTCAGCTTGATAATCTGAAACGTCTTCTATTAGACACAGATCAATTAAGAAAAGTTGCAAACGATATCGACACCAGTGAAGGAACAAAACATGCTCAGACCCTGTTAGGGGCCGGGGGCGCTCAGTTTGCAGGAGACGCTGATACAGGTGAATCCTACCGTGGGGGAATACCGGCTGTTGATGCTCTTGCAGATCGGGTTAAAAACGATAAAGTCCTTCAAGAGAAGATCCGTGCGGCGCAGTGAGGTATTGGTAGTTTGAGCCAATAATACCTCCGCGCAACTTTCTAATACCGTCATCGGGGCCAGTGTCGACCTGGGGTTTTTATGGTGAGGTATTGCGGTATTGCTTTATATACGTTTTCGATCGATCCGTATCGATCGATCGCTGAAAACGGTAAAATAGCAATACTCTAATACCTTATTTTCCAAAGTGGCAGTGTATAAGGGTTACAGCGTTCTTCAATCGTATTAGAAAGTTTTGCCGGGGTATAAAGGTGTAGTCAGGGGTTATATAAGAATATTATATATACCCGCGCGAACAAGTTAGTTACAAATTCTATTTGTATTCAATATACTTTTACCCTTACACTGGGCCTTAGAAAGCAGAAAGGGGTAACATGAAGTACCCGTTTAAGATCAAGCCGTATGAGCACCAACTCACGGCTTTGGAAAAGGGCCTACCTCACCTGGAATATGCCTACTTTATGGAGATGGGCACGGGTAAGACGAAGGTGCTGTTGGACACCGCAGCCGTGCTGTACGATCAGGGTAAGATCGAAGGTTTACTGGTCGTGGCCCCCAAGGGCGTTTATCGGAACTGGACAGACATTGAAATACCCGCCCACTTCCCTGATCACATACCCTCACGGGTCGTCGCATGGTCGTCCAATCTGAACAAGAAGAAGAAAGAAGAAATAAACAGTCTGTTCGAACCTAACAACAACTTTTGCATATTCGTCATCAACGTAGATGCCCTGATCACAAAGAAGGGTGCCTTGGTGATTGAAAAGTTCCTTAACACCCGCCTTGCAATGATGGTGATCGATGAGTCCACCACCATCAAGACCCCAAGTGCCAAGCGCACCAAGGCCACTATCAAATTCGGGAAATTGGCCCGCTATCGACGTATTCTAACGGGTTCCCCCGTAACCAAATCTCCTTTAGATATCTATACTCAGTGTGAATTCCTCAATCCACACCTGTTGGGATTTTCATCTTACTACAGTTTCCGCAATCGTTACGCGGTTTTGATTGATCAGGACTACGGCGGGCGGACATTCAAACAGGTGGTGGGATATAAGAACACAGAAGAGCTGAAAGATGAGCTGGCTCAGTTTTCTTTCAGAGTAACCAAAGACGAATGCTTGGATCTACCGCCTAAGATATACGTGCGGCGTGAATTTGAAATGACCAAGGAGCAGAAAAAGGTTTATGACGAAATGTTGTCGTTGGCCTTGGCTATTTTTGAAGAAGGCGCGGCTACGACCACTTCGGCCATTGTGCAACTTCTTAGACTGCATCAGATTTCATGTGGGTTTTTGCCTCTGGATGATGACGGTGGGATGCAGGAACTAAAGAATGACCGGCTTTCCACCCTCATGCAGCTATTGGAGGAAACCGATGAAAAAGTCATTATCTGGGCGAACTACCGGGCGGACATCTTCCGGATCAAAGAAGCAGTCGAAAAGGCTTACGGGCCGGATTCTATCGTTACTTATTTCGGAGACACGAATATTGATGATCGACAGACCGCTGTATCGTCTTTCCAAGATATGTCTTCATCCACGAGGTTTTTTCTCGGAAACACCCAAACAGGTGGATATGGTATCACTCTTACAGCGGCGTCAACAGTGGTCTACTATTCTAACAACTATGACCTGGAAAAGCGGCTTCAGAGCGAAGACCGAGCTCATCGTATTGGGCAGCATAATCCGGTTACATATATCGATCTTGTCTGTAAGAATACGGTTGATGAAAAGATCATTAAGGCGCTTCGCAACAAAATAGACCTAGCCCGCGCCATCACAGGTGACAAATGGCGCGAGTGGCTTTAACCCTTTTTCTTATACTGCTAACTACAGGGGCGGAGTGTGGAATCGACGTTGCGAGAAAGGGCCAAGTTCGAACCCCACCGCCCATTGTCCGCTTGAACCAGACAGTCTTCAACCTCGGTGATAAAGCCGTCTTTTGGATCGATTCCCCTGTACCTGTTTCCCCCGTTATCTACGATTTTCAATCAAGAGGTTGGGTAAAGATATTTCCCAACAGTTTTGAAACTTTTTGGATGAAAAGCCGAGGGAAAATTCCTTCGACAAACAAGTATTTTATGAGAATATTTCCAGGAAGAACCCCGTTTCCACATCGTTACAAAGTCATCGTCGACGGCAGAGCGCATATTTTACCTTATCGCATACGTAAATCCAATTTACAGGACCACGCTGGGCGTTTACGCTAATGTTTAGAGGGAAGAAATGAGCATAGTTTATATCGTGCAGGAACCTGCCAACCGGAACTTTACTCCGGCTAAGAAGTACGGAAAACTGAAATCTCTTGTGCCGGATAGGGTACAAGTACAGATTTCGGCTGCTCCGGTTATTCGCCGTTTACGCGGTGAACTTAAAGATTTCTCAAACAACGATTATTTACTTCTTTCTGGTGATCCCATCATAATCGGTCTCGCTATAGTCGTAGCGGGCGAAAATAACATGGGTCGAATAAACGTGCTGAAATGGGACAAACAGGAGAAGACGTATAATCCAATCGAAATTGACCTATACCCAAAAGAGGGTGATAAATGAACGACATATTTGCAGAAATGGAAGCCGACGCCTTAGACGCTTCGGCAATTCCAGACGACAAGAAATTGGAAGGTGTCGCCGGGCTTGCTCAAGACATGATCCAACTGGAAAAGCAAATCAACGATACGGAAGACCATCTGAAAGATCTAAAGCGTCAACATCAGATTATTCAGACCGGCAAGCTGCCTGAAGCCCTAATCGAACTGGGCCTAACCGGCTTGCCAATGGAGGACGGGGTTACCATCGAGGTGAAGCCGTTCGTAAGTGCCAGTATCTCCAAGGCAAACAGGGAAGAGGCGTATCAGTGGCTGATGGATAACGGCCACGGAGACATCATCAAAAACCTTGTTTCGGTGGATGTTGGTAAGGATTCAGAGCAAGCCAAGCTGGCTCTGGATGTTCTCCGCAACGCGGGCCTGGAACCTTCTAATGATAAGAAGGTCCATCCGCAGACGCTTAAGGCGTTTGTGCGAGAACAGGTCGAAAAGGGAACGCCCATACCCTTAGAGCTCCTCGGAGCATACCTTGGGCAAAAAGCGACCATCAAAAGGAAATGAAAATGGCAAAGAAGAGCACTGCCGTTGCCAAGCGCAACGGAGATCGACTTCCTGTCGATCTCGCAACGGAGATGGAAGCGGATGCTGGCGACGGCTTCCAAGATGTTACCACACAGGATATGGCGATCCCGTTCCTACGTATCCTTCAGAGCATGTCGCCCCAGCTCAATAAACGGGACGGAAGTTACGTGGCGGGAGCCGAAGAAGGTCAGATCTTCAACACGGTGACCGGCGAATTGTGGGACGCCGATAAGGGGGTAAACGTTGTCCCCTGCGCCTTCAAGGCCAAAAAGATTGAGTGGCGTCCGCGGGACTCCGGCGGGGGTTTTGTGGCCGCGCACTCTCGGGATGTAAAGATTCCCACGGAAAAGAACGACAAGGGCAAGGATGTCATGGAAAATGGCAACCTTTTGGTGGACACCACCGAGTTCTACGTTCTTATTCTTAGCGATAACGGCTTTGCCGAACAGGCCGTAATCACCATGTCGTCCACCCAGCTCAAGTACAGCCGGAAGTGGATCACGCTTATGGCGCAGCAACTCATTGATACGAAGGAGGGCCAAAAGCGGGCTCCCTTCTACAGCAGCGTCTACAACATGAAGACCATGGGCGAGAGCAACGCCGATGGCGACTGGTCAAGCTGGGACATTGGCTTGGTGGGTCATATTCCTGACGTTCCGACCTATCACACCGCCAGGGCGTTTGCCCGTGCCGTGGAGGACGGTGACGTGGAGGCCAAGCACGTTGCACCGGACGAAGGAGAAGAAACCACCTCCGACGTGATGTGAACTATCCAACCCCGCGCCCGACGGCGCGGGGTTCTTTCTTTCCGGAGGCGGCGGCATGAGTCTGGCAGAACGTATGCTCAATCTATTTCGTGGGATGGATGAGGCCCACGGCGTTTACCTGTTGAACGAAGAAGAGAAGGAAGCAGAAGAAGGAGAGAAGCAGACCGGAACGGCCTTCACCAAACGCGCCCCGGTTACGGTCCAACTCTGGCACCAGCATCTGAAAGGCGAGGAGCCATTGGGAATTATCCCAATCAATCGTCACAATATGTGTGTCTGGGGGGCCATTGACATAGATAGTTATCAGTTAGATCTTAAGCAATTTGCTCAGAAAATTTATTCCGCGGGCCTACCGCTATTTCCCTGCCGAAGCAAGTCCGGAGGATGTCACCTAGTGTTGTTTTTGAAAGAACCTGTGGCGGCGGGCACTCTTCAAGTGAAACTGGCCGAAATTTCCGCATTTTTGGGATTTGGCCAATCGGAAATTTTCCCAAAACAGCGGCAAGTTCTCGTTGAAAAGGGGGACATGGGCAATTGGTTGAACATGCCTTACTTCGGCGGAGATCGTAGCAATCGGTACTGCTTGGATAAAAACGGTAAAGCCATGAAATTGGCTGTTTTCTTAAAGATGGCAGAAGAAGACAGGATTACAGAAGCTGAGTTGGAAAACATTCAGCTTATTCCATTAGACACAGACCTTGGTGACGGTCCCCCTTGCCTACAGTGCCTTATTTCACAGGGTTTTCCGGAAGGAACACGGAATAATGGCCTTTTCAATCTTGGGGTTTATTGTCGTAAAGCCTTCCCAGACGAATGGGCCTCAAAAGTGGATGAATTCAATGGCAAATATATGTCCCCACCATTGCTGTCACGAGAAGTACAGTCACTGACTAAACAGTTAGATAAAAAAGATTATCAATATAAATGTAACGATCAACCCCTGGCCGGGTTCTGCAATATTTCGGTTTGTCGCACACGACCTTTTGGCATTGGTGGAGCTGCCATGCCTCTGATGACGGCCTTAAGAAAAATTCCCACTGATCAGCCCGTGTGGTTTCTTCAAGTCAATGACACAACACTTGAATTATCTACCGATGAACTTCAGGTACAGGGTAAGTTTCAAAAAGCGTGTATGAATGCGATGAATTACATGCCACCGAAAATATCGGAACGGCAGTGGCGAGGAATTATTCAAAGTCTTTTAGATAAATGTCACCATATGGATAAACCGGAAGAAGCCAGTATCTCAGATCAATTTTTTGAGCTGGTTCAAGCGTTTTGTACAGATATGAGACTTCAGGCCCAAACAAGAGAAGAATTATTGTTGGGCCGACCGTTTGAAGGACTTAACCCAGATAATATGGAAATCAAATGCGTATTCTTTAGATTAAGAGATTTAATTGAATTTACGGTAAGGAACGGTTTTAAATACTACACCCGATCGCAAGCCAGCGCACAACTTCAAGGGGAACGGTTGATGGCGAAGCAAAAGTTTCTTAAGATAAAGGGGGTGGGGGTGAACGCTTGGTATATAGATTTTCACATATTTGAAGCTATAGATGAAGCCTACGAATTACCGGACATGGGGGGTGAGGATGTCCTTTAGACCGGAAATAATAATAGGACCTCCCGGCACAGGAAAAACCACCCGACTATTAGACGAAGTTTCCCAGGCTTTGTCTAATGATTCACCACCAGAAAAAATCGGCTATATGGCCTTTACCCGAAAAGCTGCAAACGAAGCGATCGAACGCGCTGCCGTACAATTTGGATTTATTGAGAAGCAGCTCCCCTATTTTCGCACGTTACATAGTTTCGCATTTCGGATGCTGGGACTACGCCGGGAACAGGTGCTGGGCCGTAAGACCCTTGATGAATTTGGCCGGGTAATGGGCCTTAGAATCACAGGGTCAGTAAATGTTGACGAAGGTCAGACCTTCGGCACCTTGCCGGGGGACCGGGCCATGTTCATCTGTGCGCTATCTCGTATGAAACGAATAACGCTTAAGGAACAATGGGAAGAAAACAACGAAGATTTGGGCTGGTGGGAAGTTGAACGAGTGTTTCGTGGTCTTAAGGAGTTTAAAACTACTAAGGGTCTGGCTGACTTTACGGATATGCTGGAGCAGTACATAGCCTATGGTGTGACTCCACACCTGGACCTGTTGGTGGTGGATGAAGCACAGGATTTATCTCGTCTGCAGTGGGAAATGGTGGAGAAAATGGCCCAAACCGCCCGACGCGTTATTGTGGCGGGCGACGATGATCAGGCCATTTTCCGTTGGGCGGGGGCCGATGTATCTTACTTCGTGAATTTGAAGGGCAAGACCACTACACTTGATCAATCTTATCGTATCCCCAAGCAAGTTCAGAATCTAGCCTTGGACGTAATCAAACGGGTTAAGGAACGTAGAACAAAAGAATGGTCTCCTAGAGAAGCAGAAGGGAGTTTAGAATACCGCCCCACTACGGATGGGATTGACTTTTCAGCAGGAGAATGGCTGATACTAGCCCGGAATAACTATTTGCTGGAAGCTGTGGAAGAGCAGTGCCGCAGGGAAGGTTGGATTTTTGAAAAGAACGGGCGACGATCCGTATCTGATAAGACCTTAAATACGATCCGAGGATGGGAGGCTTTACGAAAAGGGGAATTGGTTAGTCATTCCGTGGCGCGGGATATATTGAGAGTAATTCCTAGAAAATCTAAGTGGTTCCCAAAAGATGGTCAGTATTCACTCCAAAATCTTAAAGAAGACTATGGAGTAAATACTAAAAGCATTTGGCACGAAGCGTTTGAAAAGATGTCTTTAGTTGAACGATCTTATTTGGTAGCGGCACTTCGCCGTGGAGAAAAGGTATCCAAACGACCCCGAATCAGTATGAACACGATCCACAGTGTGAAAGGGGGTCAAGCAGATAACGTGGTGTTATTTTCAGATATAGCTCAACGAACTTATCGGGCACTGCTGAATTTCCCTGAAGACGAACACCGGGTTTTCTACGTTGGGATCACACGGGCCAAGGAAAAATTGATAGTTATCCTACCGAACAGTAAATTCTTCTTTGCGGGGCTTTAGAAGTGTGTTATTCTATGTGGCATAGAAAGCAGAAATCGAACCATCATCAACGAGGTACAGGAAATGCCCAGAAATACCGATACGGTTGCTATCGATGTGGAATCCGTTGTTCGGATTCCGAAAGAGACCGAGGCCAAGCCCAGGCGGGAAGGCTCCAAGGTCGCCAATTTCTACGCCGCGTACAAGGATGGTATAACCGTCGCCAAGTGGCTGGAGGCCGTTCGCCCGCTCGGCGGTGGTCTTTCCAATCTTCGGAAGGACCTCAAGGTCGGCCGGATCACGCTGGAAGCTCCCAAAGCGAGCAAGAAGGCGGCATAATCCAATTCATCGGCGGGCGCGGTAGTCACGGGGTTACCGCGCCCGATTTGTGGAAGGAGCTGAAATGAGTAAAGCCACCCACGAAAAGATCGCAGACGACGCCCTGGCGCGTATTGCGAAACTGAAGACGTTAAATACTGACGCCCTGGCCAAGATCAAAGATCTGCAAGAGCAGGTTGAA
>CEPZ01033176.1_pt1 | contig 11929 bp, 3 predicted proteins | sample 530461 | NCBI WGS metagenome assembly CEPZ01 (sample SAMEA2620106, study PRJEB7988) | marine metagenome | isolation source: saline water (ENVO:00002010), including | reverse complement strand
TGCATTTACAACAACCGTGGCGACTGTTGGTGGTTTGTAGAAAAGAATAGGGGTAGACCTAAATCAATACCTATGGATACCTATGATAAGGGATGTAAACAGCGGGTAGCTAGAGTAGAGTCAATACCATACCATCCAATTACAGCAAGGTTAATAGAAGTATTTCAAGGCGAACTAATATAGCCTATGTAGGCATAGACCCAGGTATGAATGGAGGGATAGCTGTTGCCTGGCCTGACAGAACAATTAATGCTTATAGATTTCCTGTTAAAATGGAAAAACTTAACATTATAGTATCATCTATTATAAATCATTGTAATATCGAAGGATTTAAACCATACTGGATGATTGAAAGAGTCCATGCTTTCAGCGGTTCTTCACCAAAAGGCACATTTACATTTGGTAAAAATCTTGGAATATGGGAAGGTACCTTAATGTCTAATGGAATACCATGGATTGAAGTAGACCCTAAAGATTGGCAAGCAGAATATAAACTAAGCGTTCAAGGAAAAGAGAGAAAGGATAAATTAAAAGTTCTTTCTCAAAAATATGTAAGCAGGTCTAAGACCAAATTCAATGTCACATTTGCAACAGCAGATGCTATTTTAATCGCTAAGTTCTATAAAAAGAAGGGAATCAATTATGGAGTGGTACTCTAATAGAAAATTCTATGAAGAATCAAGTAAGACATGGATATATGAAATAATATTATTCCCTTTCGGGATTATATATTCAAACGGTGAAGAATGGTTTTATCATTCTGTAACAATAAAATTCTTAGGTTTAGAGTTCACATTATCTATTTCAGATTGGTAATATATTTTGATAAGTCTCTTAAGTTTTGCTCAGAAAGTGCGTTTTTAATAGCATTGGGAGCGCCGTAGACCTCACTTCTTGGGTAAGACTTTTGAGGCTTCATTTTTCTCTCAGGAAATTTTTGATGAAAAGGTCTGAATCCTAAATGTTGTTTTGTTTGGTCGTTAATATTTTTACGCCATTCTCTGGTTTCTCTAGTAGGATATAATGAAAATTCTTGCATAGCAACATCTGCAATACCAACTCCTCTGTGTAATGCAGGAACTGTTTTATGTCTCATTCTAGATAACTCTACATGAAAACTATTCCACAAGGCTCTTTCTTTTTCCGATTTAGACATTCTTCCATAGGTTTCATACCCAAGAAGAGCATGTTCAACATCAGTTCTTGGCATATCTAATGCACCACTAACTTGAGCCCAGAACAATAATCTATTAAGAGTTGGGCCAGAAACTTGATTAATTAAACCATAAACAGCTTCATCCCCCTTCGGCCCTGTAAATGATTTTACTATTTGCTCTAATCTTTCAATAGTGTCATTAGGGAGCAATCTTCTAAGGTCGGTATTTGTAGCTGTCGATATTAAAGCAACAGCTCCATATATACCAGCTAACCCCAATAAATTTCTAGAGTCAGGAGAGTTCATTCCCTGCCCAGATATAAAAGCAGAATATGTCCCCTTAAGAGTTTTAGCTTGATGAGCTGCAAATGACATAGGATAATGCATGAACTGAAACATAACTGAGCCAGTACCAGTCAAATAATCATTAGCCCCCATCTTTGGCATACCATCCGCCCCTAACTCAGGAGCTGTCCCTGAAATAATAGGAGCTTTATTAACCACAGAATATTCATATGCAAATGTATTAACTGCATCTTGAGCAATCTTTTCAGCGAATTTTTGAGCTTCTAGTTTCCAAACATCTTGAATGATGTCGTTACTAAACTTTATATCTTTCTCAGGAAAACTTTCTCTTTGTCTCTCAAATTCTTTTTCCCTTAAAGTATCTTTCCATATTTCATTGTTCTTTCTTTCCATAAATGCATGAGTAAATGCAGTTCTCCATATATTCTTTCTTAAGGCATTTTCACCAATTCTATGAAAGACCAAAGACTTTTGAATAGCTTTACTAAATAACTTAGAACGAAGCTCACCTCCTGGAGATTGGCCATCATACTGAATGTGCATTTTACCTTTATCATCCATTACCCAGTCAACTTTAGATAGGTCTACTCCTTCAACTGGATTTAAACCCTCAGCAACCAACTCTAAGCCCGCTAATCTAAATTTAAACCCTGCTTTCTCCTCAGATTGAGATAATATACCTTTTCTATTATCTGTGCCCAGTAAGTCAGAATCTTGCCTCATGTCAGCTCTCGCTCTTCTTAGAACTGACATTCCTTGAGACGCATGATAATAATAACCACTTAAAAAGTTTTGAGCCGCTCCAGGTATTCCTAATCCCATAGTTGTCATTACCTGAACACCATTAATTGTTCTTGTAGCACTATTAAACCAATCAGGTCTTCCTCTAAATCCACTAGTTGCTCTACGATATTGCATCTCTAAATATTTATGCATACCTCTAATAAATTCAGGTGTATCCTCAGTAATCTTTCCATTCTGCCCTAAATCTCTAAAAGATTCAACAAAAAATTTCTTAATGTATGTGTTTCTATTAAAGGTAAGGGTCTCATTCATATATAAATCAAGAGCAGACATAGGGTCTCTAGACCACATAGCTTCAAGTAACTCCAGCCTGGACTTAGAAGATTGAGTTTCCCCAGAAGTCCACTCAGAAACAATATCGCTCATTTCATTCAGTTCTTTTTTGGCATCATTTGTTCCTTTAACGCTATCAAGCTTTTCTATCATATACCTTAATTTCGATACGTTATCAAATACCCTATGAGGAAAATAAGAACCATCTGCCATTGATTTCTGTACTGAATTAATTTGAGCATCAATCACATTTAGCAAATTTCGTAATGGAACATTATTAGTAACGTGTATTGATTTCATGTCAGACTGATTAGTATGCGTCTCGACTGCTACCTGCTTAGCCATTCTCAAGCCACCAATTAATATTGCCCCAAGACCACCACCTTCTTTTCCATATTTGTATGTGGCGACATCAACATCCCCCTCTTTCCTTGAGCCAGTTACCTTTGCAGTCCCTAATAAAATTTTAGTTTCATTGACAGCGTTTATTACATTCTCACTAATTGCGTTTTCCTTTCCTTTTCTAGCTCGAATCGTATCAACCCTATCAGCATTCGACATTTGAACAAGCTCAAAATAATCTTTTAGAACTTGCCCTCCTTTTTCAGTATTTAGGATAGTATTTATTTCTTGATAAAACTCAGCCCTAGCATTCAAATCCTCGGTCTGGTTTATCTTTTTCTCCCATTTTCTAATCTTATTAATAATATCTACTTTTAAAGATGCCCCAACTTTAGTTGCAGCTCCGACTTCAACAAGACCAGCCTTAAGAAAATCTGCTATATTAGCCATATGACCACTAGCTTCTTCTCTAGCAACCCTTTCAAAACTAATTGACCTATTCGTTTGGTTAAGCCATCTCTTTGACGAAGGAAGTCTAGAATGAACCATAGATGGTAATTGTGTCATCTGATATACATGATTCATAACAAATGTATCTTTTCTCAATTCATTCTCAAGCCTATCTATTTCCAATTTCATTCTTTTTGCATCGGCATCAGTAATAATAAGACCCTGATTCCATTCATCTCTCAAAGTCTCATACATCATAAAACGAATTTGCCTGTCTGATGCAACCTGAGCGCTGTCAGTATAATTCTTGCCTTCAGCCGAACCACCTGCCCACCCAAACTGAGCAACTAGATTTTTTTGCTTATTCCAATGTTGGTTAATAGAAATTAACCTTTCCCTATTTTTTATAACTTTTGGGTCTAAATTACAATTTGGCATTTTTTATCCTTAACCACATTTAGCTCCAGTGGTTGATTCAAAATCAAGCTTATTTACTTCATGTCTTAAATATTTTCCAATATTACCTGCTCTTTGCCAGAACATATATCCTGCTTCATGAGAACCCCATTTAGTTCCTTTTTGATAAGATGAAGCCGAAACCAAACCAGCCTTTTCGTATATTACTTGCACCAAAGGTCTAAAAGGAGATGTGTATCGGAATAAACTTTGTATAGTAGAGTGATTCTTACCGAAAACTTGTTCATTTTTCGCCCATTGTGACATAATCTCTTGTTCAGTTTTTATAATAGAACCGTCAGGGGCTTTGTGGTGGCCAGCGATATAATTCTCAAAATCCGCAGCATATTTTATAGCTTCTTCAACTGTTCTAACGCCATGCTCATCACCTAATCTTAATTTTCTATTTTCATTCAACCATCCGAAGACATGCTTATGTACTCTTTTCGAAATACGAAAATACGGTATAGCATTCTTGCTTACCTTTGTATCTAAAATAGCCCTATTCACTGGGTCTGGAGTTAATAATATAAGAGACAGTTCTTGTATTGTAGCATCTTTTTCGTTTGGAGCTAAATCGCGAGTCCACTTTTTCATAAACCTTCCTATTTCAGCAAAAGCAAATGTTCTTTCCGTCTTCCATATTCTGCCCTTTAAAGCTGGGGATTTTGACGTAGAATCCATAGCTCTTCCAAAATTTTTCTGAATAGACCGTTTTAAACTTTGCACATCAGAAACTAAATCTATTCCTTGATTACCAGTTCTTATTGCTATCCCATCAGAATTAATACCTCTAGTAGCATTTAGCCATGAAATACCTTGAACTGCATCCATTTTTGTAAGAGGAATCCTCTCTATCGGTCTATCCATGATGACATAATCTTTTCCGCGAGGGAGTTTACCACGATACTTTTCATTTTTATCAAGAACCTGTTCAAACTTAAGGAAATCAAAAGTTGAAACATTCTTATAATCAAGTTTTGTTCCGCTCTCTACGCCTCCATCTTTAAGAGAATAAATATACCTAACCGAAGGGCTTGTTCCTATAGTATCGCCACCCCTCTTGTGTGTAAATCCCTGTTTCTGCTCTTTTCCTGCGGAGCCCATCTGAACATCTCTTATCTGAGCTTGTTTAATATTTTGAACTGCCATCTCAAGATTTGCAACTTCTTCCCTTGCCCTGCTTAATTCTTCTCTATTTGGATATTTACCTCCCTCTAAAAATGCTACTCTACCACGAGCAGTTGACAGCTTAGAATTTAAAATAAATGATGTCGCATCCATCATATTCCTTCTTAAAGCTAGATTTTCTTTATTCTGAATAATGTTATAAACTGCATCAGTTGTTTTTTCTGCCGCATCAATACCAAAAGCTTTTTGAAGGACTGTAAATTCAAATATATTATTAGCCATATCTTCTGGAGTAAATCTATCTTTAGGATTTATAACATCCTTGCCAAACCCCTGGAGCATATCAGGGCTTCTAAATGCATCTGAGTTTTCAAACATAGCCCTTACTGCGAACCCAGCATTATTAGCTTCCCATCTATCTTTACTTCTAGTGCCTCCCTTGTCCCCTTGATTCAAATTTATTCTAATAACATTCTCAGGTTGAGGTATCCCTCTATTCTTGAATATCGAATCTAGAAGTTCGCTAATAGCTTCTGTCTCTTTATTTGCAGATACAAGACCTTCCCATCTTCCTTCATTTTTCCCATAAAAATAACGAACAATATCTCTTTGCGCTACTTTGTCCTGACCAGCTCTCATCATTAATTCTGTAAAGATAGCTTTATTCGGATTGGAAAAAAATGCTTGGATGTCCCTGTGTACTCCTCCTAAATCGTTTATATTTATATCCCTCTTCTTTCCACCTTCATAGGTATCATTGAATATAATGGATGCTTTTTGAAGTTTTCTAGATATAGCAGTAAGAATATCAACCTGAATCTTCGCATTCTCTGGATTGTCAGACAATCTCATAGCGGTATCACCCCTGGTATCTTGCCCAGGGCCTCTCTGATACTGTCGAGGAGAGTCAACATTCCCACCTCCAAATAGAAGAGTTCTCATATCAATATCAGACAACATAGAGGATTTACCACCATAGAACTCAATAGTGTTCTGCCCAGTTGTTCCCACCCTGTGATGCATATCTATAGTCCTATTAATATTATCAGGGGTCATAATAAAATCAAATTTATCCCAAGACTTTGCTTCTACGTCAGCTAAATCAGCGCCCTTCTCAATTTCACCTCCACTCACACCGTCTATCCTTAGTTGAATATCAAGATTACTCATCCACGATAGAGGTTGATTTAATCCTATCAGAGTACCAATTATCCTTCTTCTACTCTCTATCTTAGATAGATAAGAAGCAATAGATTGAGTATTTCCTTCATTAGCTGCTCCTTTTCCTTGGCTTAGATTAGAATTAAATCCAAATGGATTAATTTCAGGCTTTTCTCTAGACATCGAAGGATAATCTCTTATCTGAGCAGTTTGAAATAAATTATTTTTTATAGACTGCATAGGCATATCATTATAAACAAAGAAGTGGTCTCCATCAAAATCTCTTTGATGCGTAATTGCTAACTCGTAGTCATTCACAAACCAATTATTACCGTATGAAGGGTCAAGAATACCTGCAACCCTATTAATAACCATATCAGCAGATTTTCTTGGGATTGCAAGGGTATTAGCAGCTATACCTATCTTGGGTATTTGGAGTTCTCCAGTAGACACCGTAGGAACATCAAGCTTAGCAAGAGCATCCATTACATCTTGAATAGTACCAATTTCTTGGTTATTAATTCTTTCTTGAATACCATCAATTCTTCCTTTTACTTTATTAAGAACATTCGCATAGTTGGAAAACTTCCATCCCTTCGGTAAGTTTTCTACTGTCATCCCCTCAGTTGGGTCTATCACTTCCCATCTGTCTGGACCTTTTTCTTTAGGAAAGAGTCTGTTAGAGTCGTATCCAACAACAACATCTACTCCACCCAAACTAACAACAAATCGTAGTTGATTAACATCTTGTATACTTTTATTTGCCCAATCAGAAGGAGCATATACATCTCCCAATCTAAGTTGAGACCTCTTACCATTACCAGCTTCTGCGTAAACAGGATTTTTTAATTTCTGTCTAGGGCCATCTGCGAGAAAAAGTTCATCATGAGCCAAATAACTTGAAATACCTGTCTCTAGCTGAGGTCTTCTCAATTGACCCAATACCTTAGAAGTCCAAATTCTTTCTATTCCTCCCTTAACGGCAACATTAGTTGTATTAGCACCTAATTGAAGTAAGGTTTGTATTAATGAAGCATCATCAGATATCCATCCGCCCGAATCCTGCTTTTGCCAGTCGTAAAGAACTTCAGCTATCTCAGTTCTAGCGTCTAGGTGCATTTGCCTACCTAAGCCTATGCCGCCTTCAACAACTCCTTCCAACCCTTGCCAAATTCTATACTGAGTCAATAACTCTCTAGGAACAAGATTTGTTACTGTATTACCAGCCGATACAGTTCTACCAGGGTGATTAATATATCCAATAGAGATACTCTCTGGATTTGTAACATCTATAATATTATTTTTTAGCTCACCTTTTATTAAATTGGTCTCCCAAGATGAATCTTTATTGTTTTGATTTTCATTCCATTGAATATCTTTTAATTCTTTATCTCCCCTTAAGGAACCAAATGTTTTAAGAGCACTTCCAAATGCTATCTGGTCAACACCTAGCTCTTTCATCTTGCCCTCAAGTCTAGGAGAGTAGATATACCATGTTTTTTGCTGAAGACTTTCCATACCATCGGTAAACGATATTTTGGGCTTGATTCCATTAATAACTTGTGAGCGATTAGGATTAAAAGTTTCATTTGCAAAACTTGTCAGTACCCTTGCTTCAGCCTCAGATATATAAACCACACCATTCTTAGAGGAAACAACATCGGGATTCCTTTCCGTCCTTCCCAAAGAATCATATTCAAAACGTTTATTACCGTTAGCGTCAGTCCCTCCCATAAGCTCAGCCCTCATAGCATCAATAGCCCCTTTAAGAGGGTCTCCTTCACCAGTGGGCGTTGTTAACATGGACTCTGCTTCCAAATCCTTTAAAATAGATGTTCTTACATCTGCGAAAGAGCCAGCGTTCTCATCTGCAACTCCCAATATCTTTGTAGAAGTTAATTTCTTTTCAGCATGGTCTCTAACCATTGAAAGTGGATGGTGTTCTGACATCAATTCTAAACCCACTGAAGTAAGTGGTGTTTGATTTTGGGCTTCATATGTCTTTGAATACTTGATAATTTTATCACCCCAAGATGTACCGTGGTCTGCATCTCTATGCATACCAATCTTCGCATTTTCATTATTTAAACCAAACAACTCCATAAGCTTAACTGGATTCATTTCATTCATATACATAGATACAAACTTCATCTCTGCGTTGTCAGAGGTGGTTGCTTCATTAGCCAAATCCTTGAAGGCTGTTTTATAATTTTCTAGAACTATTTTTAGATTCTCTTTTTGGGACAGAGATACATCTTTCTTGGAATTAATTAATTGCTCTATCTTAGACACAGTATCCGTGTAATGCTTGGAAAAGACTTCACCAAACTGTACCAACTGAGATTTAGGTATATAAAATGCATTAGCAGCAGATGCTACCACTGGAATTATACCCTCTGAAGTAGCTCCATTAGAAGGTCTAAGGTCATCCCTTGTTAAATTACTTCCATCAATTAATTTATCTTGGTCAGCCTCTCGAATAACTCTAGCTTTTGTTAACTCAATTAATTTTGTTGGATTCTCTAGTAAAGAATAAATATTGACTTCATTCCCGTCTACTGCAGTTGTTAATATTTCTCCTATATCAACACCTTTCTGTGCCATCATATCCATAAATTGATGTCTTTGGGTTTTTCTCTGAGTAGTAGTTTTTTCTACCCAGAATCCATTTTGAAATACTAGATAAGGCTTTCTTGTTTGAGACAACTGAGCATTAACAATATGATACATTCCATAGTTCATAAAATCTTCAAGTCGTTGGGTTTTGTCTCTTGCGTTTAAACTGCTGTTATTGACTTGAGATTCAACAAATTTTATTAAAGATTCAAAATGCGGATTATTATTTGCACCTTTTTGCATAAGAGATATAGTCCCAACGAAAGCTGGATGAAAAGGAGATTTCCACCCTGCTCTATCTCCACCACCAACTAATCCCTCCTGTATCTCAGGTTTGATAAAATATTTATCAGCAAGCTCATCGGATGACATTCTATGATGTGTTTCTGAAAGCTTCAGATAGGCTTGTGTTCGTGAAATTTGGGATGTACTTTTATCCCTGCTTCCAAATGTCTGGTCTATAAAATCTTGAGTTGGCTTGACTATCTTTAACCAATCTGCGACCCCTTTATTACTATTGTTAAAAGTCTCTATTAATTGTTCAATATCCATGACTTCAGTCATCTTACTTTTACCAACTTCTGTGAGAAGCTGATTTTTTAAAAATTCATAAAACTTGTAAGATTCAGGTCTCGTATGAATATGATTTCCTGCTATTGCTATTTCTTCAAGGATGCCTGCCATCTGATGATTTGGCTTTAATATCTCAAATACTGCTTCTCGCAAGGCAATTGAAGAATCTCCTAATAACTCACTAACATTAACTTGACCATTCCCTACTCCTCTATCTTTAATTGATTCTAAAACCTTTGCTCTAAAATCTTTAAGTATCTTATTCCCCTCTGCTATTTTATTAGCTGAATCAGAATTTTTCTCGTAACCATGTGCTTCCTTAAGAATGTTTTCTAGTTTTTCAAAAGATTTATTAATATTGTCCGTTACTGTTTTAGGGTTTGTTCCCAATGTGGCAAAATCAGCAAGAGCAAACTGTATCTCTTCCATTATTATGTCATAATTTTTAGTGCTAAGATATTCAAATAAATTTGCTTGCAATTTTCTTACATGACCACTAGCCTCATTCCACCATACCTCAGGAACCATTTTATGCATCTTTTCAATAGACTCTCTAGATATTTCAGGATTGCTTCCAGCGAGTCTGTCGACCCACTTGATAGTACCTCCCAAATTACCAAGATACCCCTCAGTAGCCTGCTGATAATGGTCTCCAAGTGTTCTCAGTTCTTCTTCAGATAAAGTCCCATCTTTTTTTCTCAAGTATTGTTCGACAGCTTCTCTATTCATTACTTGAATTTGTTTCCCAATCCTAATCCCAACTCCAATATCCATTAATTCACGCATAATATGAATTTTAGATGGGTCGTGGAATCGAGAAAATTCATGGTCAAACCAACGCTTTGTAACTTTAGATACTATATCACCGCCAAGAGAACCTCCTTGAAGTCTATTCGTTCCATAATCTCCCGTACTAGTTTCGATGTTTCCTAAATCTACTGCATCTCTTAATTCTTTTAGAGTGCCGAGGTCAATTTTTCCTTGCTTGGATGCCATTTCAACCGAAGAATCAGTAGTTTTTCCTATACGATATAACTCATATAGAGTCCTAAGAGTATTAATGTCAGCGGAATGTTTTGCATCGGCAATATCTATATTTTTACTCTTTTTTGTTAGATTTGCTTTAATAATTGACCATGAAGGGACAACACCATTAACAGGAGTAACAAAAAGAGTCGCTATAATTTGACGTATATCCTTCTCATGCTTTGTTAAAGTATCTGGATTAATCGTTCTATCAATAATATTTAACCAAGACTGCTCTACCCTTGCTTGTCGTGCTCTAGAAATTGTACCAAGCATATCGCTATCAAATAAATCAAAGCTTTGACTCTCTGCATATTCTCCAAACAGGTCTCGTTGAAAACGGTCTTGTAATTTTGCTTTTTCTTCTGATATAATTCTATCAATATCTTGCTCTTTACTTTTATCCCAACTAAACTCTTGCCCCTTAGTGGGTTGCTTCCCAATTCTCAATGTATTGTTAACCATGTCTTTTAGTCCTAACAAATACTGTAAAGACCTACTTTCTGGGTTAGCCTCTCCCATTGACGTTGGTAGCTGCAGTCTTGTAACATTATCTGTACTTGCATCTATAAATGGGTAATCAATCTGTAACTCATCTTTTAGTCTAGATTGAACTCTTTCAAGAAAAGTTTTTACTTGGGTGGTCATCACATCTCCCAGTTCTATTGTCAACTGGGTGTCTAGTTTTGCTTTCCCTACTTCACTGTACGGTTGTCTTTGCCCATCCAAAAGAGAAATTTTATGATTTGCTAATTCAGCATTTAACTTTGCTCTTATACTATGAGGTAATTGCTCAATCATAAAAGGAGTATAGTCAGGGTCTAGACCTACCTTCATATGTTCTACAAGATTAAAATATTCAACTATGCCAGAAAGATGATGTTCAGATAAAACATCAATTTGAGAATAGTCTATCTTTTTGCCACTCTCATCTACAAAATTGCCGTTCTTATCAGTTTTTACGCTACCTGTGTATTTCTTAATAATGTCAAGCATTGGCTTAAGAGTCGGATTTGTTGCAAACGCAGCTCCCTGCATTTGCTGTAAGATATCAACTTCATTCCAATCAAGCCACTTCATTAAGTCATTACCATTCTCATCTTTAGGCTTTAATCCTGTAATATGGAACAGTTCTTTATAGTCTTTTAGACTTGTTCTATCAGGTCTACCATGATTCCATTCCCCTCTAGAGCGTGTAAAGAAAGCACCTATTAATAAATGAGTCAATAATTCCTCTGGAGGTATTCTTGCCCACATTCCACTCTTAAACATATCTACATTGTTAGCGGCAGCGCCCATAGCCATTCTAGGCATAGAAAGTGCTGTTAAATCCCATAGCCATGCCTTACCCCAAGTTGCAAAACCTTTGTTCCCAAAAGCTCTAATCTGTTCTGCTAACTCTACCATTTCACTGTGGTCAAGGTCATCAATAATTTTCCTAAAATCTCCAGGTGCTTCCTGAGTTTTTTTAGTCGAAGCTCCCCATTTGATTTGCTTTCCATTTGAAAGAGTAAATGTTTGTCCTTTTAATAGATTGGAGCCAGCTTTTTTACCACCATACATCACGGCTAAATAACGACCTAATGTGTCTTCATCCATATTTTTATAATTAACACTGTTCCATCCTCTTCTAAA
>CEPZ01006864.1_pt1 | contig 11950 bp, 8 predicted proteins | sample 530461 | NCBI WGS metagenome assembly CEPZ01 (sample SAMEA2620106, study PRJEB7988) | marine metagenome | isolation source: saline water (ENVO:00002010), including | reverse complement strand
GCGGTAATACTGTATTGTGCAAAGCGATCTTTAAATAAACGGCGCTTATCCGTTTTAAAAGACTTTTGCTGTGCTGTGGTAGACATTAAAACACCTTATTATCTTTGAATTGTGCGCATTATATTTCATCAAGATGACAGTAATGTTACACAAAAAGGACTTTGCACAGCTAAAAGGTGAACTTTTCTTAACAACTAAATGTCAGAAAAAAGTCGTGACAAATTTGCTCTAGCGCAAGTCATTGCGCGATTTTCTGGACAAGCAAAAAAACTTAACTAATCTTAAATTGCGGTACATAAGATGACGTATGGACGCGTTACATTGTTTATCGCTTGTTTCCACTTCTACCACACGGTAGGCAAAAATAATAAGAGACATTGATATGAAGCAGTTAGTTTTAACAATAATAGGTAAGGACCGGCCGGGTCTCGTTGAAGAAATCTCAGCAACCATCCTTGAACATCACGGAAACTGGATGACCAGTAACCTCAGTCATTTAGCAGGCCAATTTGCAGGCATCATTCAAATTGGTGTCGCAGAAGAACATTTACAAGAAATTCAAACCGCACTTGGATCACTCACGGGTTTAGAAGTGCGTATAGAATCTGGTGATACTGATGAAGCCATTCAAACACCAGAAACACTTAATTTAGTCATTACTGGTAACGACAGGCCTGGCATTGTCAAAGAGCTATCAAGTGTTATTCGCCATAAAGGCGCAAATATCACTCATTTAAATTCACGACAGCGCAGTGCACCTAATTGGGGCGTGCCTATTTTCAGTGCATTCGCAACCGTCACTTTGCCTGCGGGCATGCATAAAGATAATGTCATTGAAGCGCTCGAAGCTATCACAAGCGATCTCATTGTTGATATTGAGAATGACTAATTCCAAACTTAAAATGAAGTAAATTTATGACAGGCTGAGGACATAGCCTGTCATATAAGTGTCATAAAAAACTCCTATATTTCGTTGTTGTACCTTTGATTACCCATGGATAGATCATGCATTCTGTACCGCACACCTCGACTAATATTAGCTATTTTGCCAAAGAGTTAAGCTGGCTTTCGTTCAATGAACGCGTTCTTCAAGAAGCCAAAGATCAAAACAACCCACTGATTGAACGACTGCGTTTTTTAGGTATTTTCTCAAGTAACTTAGATGAATTCTTTAAAGTGCGAGTTGCTGATTTAAAAAGAAAAGTTTTACTTAATAGTTTATCTGATGCCCACTTTGACGCCGACGAAGAACTATTAAATCAAGTAAATAAAAAAGTGCTGGCGCTGGGTAAAAAATTCAATCAGATCCACCATCAACTACTGTCTGATCTTGATAAACAAAATATCCATATCCGCCAACCTGAAGACCTCTCAGAATTTCATAAAGACTGGTTAGAAGATTTCTTCAAAGACCAAGTTCTACAGCATATGTCACCAATCTTGCTAACCGAATCAAGGGATTACTCAAGTAATATCAATGATGCAATGACGTATCTATTCATTCATATGCAAGGCGAAAAATCACAATATGCACTACTTGAGATCCCCACTGATCGACTAGATCGATTTGTGATTTTGCCTTCCGAAAAAAGTCGCCGCCATAAAACCATTGTGATGTTAGACGATGTGGTCAATTTCTATTTGGCCGAAGTATTTAAAAGTTTCGTGAAATTCGACAATATCGAAGGTTACTCTATCAAGCTCACTCGTGACGCCGAATACAATCTAGACACAGAGATAGAAGAAGGACTACTAGATAAAATGTCTAAAGGCCTGAAACAGCGCCTTTATTCGGAACCTGTTCGCATGGTCTACGACGAAGCTATGCCCGAAGAAATGTTAAAAGTATTAAAAAAGCGCCTAGGTGCTAGTCAGCAAGATGCGTTAATTCCTGGTGGACGCTATCGTAACTTTAGAGACTTTATTTCTTTTCCAAATATCGGCCGTAAACATCTAGAAAACAAACCTCTAAAACCTTTGACGAGTAGCGCATTTAGCAATCATGACAGTGTATTTAAAGCTATCTCAGAACAAGATATCTTACTGTATTACCCGTACCATACTTTCAACCATATGCTTGAGTATGTTCGTCAAGCCGCTTATGACCCAAAAGTCACGCAAATCAAAATCAACATTTACCGAGTTGCGTCTCGCTCTAGGCTAGTTTCTTCGTTAATCAACGCCGCCAAGAACGGGAAAAAAGTGACCGTGATGGTCGAGCTTAAAGCGCGTTTTGATGAGCAAAACAATATCGAATGGGCAAAGTTACTAAGCGAAGCGGGTATCAAAGTGCTGGTTGGTTTGCCTGCGTTAAAAGTGCATAGCAAACTCTGCGTAATCCACCGCAAAGAAAAAGGTAAAATCGTTAAATATGCCCACATCGGCACAGGTAATTTTCACGAAAAGACAGCGCGTATTTACACTGACTTTAGCTTGTTTACTAAACACAGTGAGATCTGTGATGAATGTGATGAAGTATTCAGATTCATCGAAACCAGTTATCGTCCATTTACCTTTGAACACCTACAAATTTCACCACTGAATGCTCGAGAGCGTATTTGCCAAGGCATAGAAAATGAAATTACTGCTGCTAGGAATGGTAAATTTGCACAAATCACCATAAAAGTGAATAATCTAGTCGATAAACAGCTCATTGATTTGCTCTACAGTGCTGCTCGACAAGGTGTGAAGATACGTATCATAGTTCGGGGCATGTGTGCACTTGTCCCTGGTTTACCTAAATTTAGCGATAACATTTCTGTGATCAGCATTGTTGACCGATTTTTAGAACACCCTCGTGTTATGGTGTTTGAAAACCAAGGTGACCCACAAGTTTATATTTCTTCAGCTGACTGGATGACTAGAAACTTAGATCATCGAGTAGAAGTTGGCGTTCCTATTTACGATCAGCACTTAAAGCAGCTAATCATCAATATATTAGAGCTACAATTTAAAGATTGCTGTAAGGCAAGAGTTATAGATGTCGAACAACAAAACAAATACGTTGCCCGTGGTAACCGTAAAAAAGTTCGTTCGCAAATTGCCATCTATGATTTCTTGAGTAAATGGGAAAACAATTATGCACAACACACCTGAGCCAGCGAGTTTTGCTGCGCTCGATTTAGGCTCTAATAGCTTTCACTTAGTCATCGCCCGCAAAGTTGAGGGCAGACTACAAATTCTTCATAAAGAGAAGCATCGCGTGCATTTAGCTGCAGGTCTGAATGAAGAATTTGAACTTTCTGATGAAGCCATCGAACGTGCTATGTTGGCGTTTAAGCAACTGGCTCAAACACTTCAAGGTTTTGATCCGGCCAATGTGGAAGTCGTTGCGACCTATACACTTAGAAATATTAAGAATTTAAAACAGTTCTTGAAACAGGCGCAAGAGTACTTCCCTTTCAATATCAATGTAATATCTGGACAAGAAGAAGCTCGTTTAATTTATCAAGGTGTAGCGAATTATGTTCACGGTGAAGATAACCGATTGGTCATTGATATTGGCGGCGGCAGTACCGAATTGGTTATTGGCCAACATTTTGAGGCATTGCAACTAACTAGCCGAGATATCGGCTGCGCCAATATTACGAAAGCATTTTTTAGCTCTGGTAAGCTCAGCAAGGGTACATTTAAAAAAGCAGAGATCGCAGCTCGTCAAGCGCTTGAGCCCATTTCTCCTCGCTATCGAAAAACAGGCTGGCAACAATGCTATGGTACCTCAGGCACGATAAAAGCCTTGATTGGTATCGCACAAGCACAATTCGACAGTGAACACTTAACCCTTGCCATCTTAGAAGACATCAAGGCCTTGTTAATCTCACAAGGCAACATTGAGCAACTTGATATAAAAGGGTTAAACCCGGAGCGTCATACCAATATTGCTGGCGGATTAAGTATCATTATTGCCGCCTTTAAAGAATTAAAAATAGAACGCTTAGATTACTGTGACTATGCGCTTCGCGAAGGTGTGCTGCATGAAATGCTCAATTACGATGAATTTGACTTAAGAGTGCGTACCATAGTTGCGCTAGGCCAACACTACAACATAGATACCGCCCATGCCGACAATGTGTTTGATACGATTAAGCATCTTTTTTCGCTGTGCAAAAAGCCTTGGGGGCTGAAGCAACGTGATTTACTGCAACTTCAGTGGGCTGCACAATTACATGAAGTAGGTTTATCAATCAACTCGTCGGGCATTCAAAAGCACAGTGCGTATATTGTAATGAATACGCCTTTGCCGGGCTTTACTCAGCAACAACAAAGTGTGCTAAGTGCCTTGATCCGCTTTCATAGAAAGAAAATCAAACTTCCCGAGCTCGATACTTTTAATATTTTATGTGCTGAGACATTCGCAAAGCTTTTAGCATTATTTAGACTGGCTGTGCTTGTAAATAGAACAAGGCAACTGACGGATTTATCTCGACCAAGTTTAATGGTTGATGAAAATCGAGTAACCGTGCAATTTGAGGCACAGCTGCCTGAAGAGCAAGCCCTGCTATGTGCTGATTTAGAACAAGAACAGGTTTACCTTGAGGCGATTGGTATTAACCTTCAATTCGTGGTTGGGGAGTTGGAATAACACACCACGATTTTGAGAGAGTAATACCAATTCTCAATAATACTCTATCATTTTGAGGGACTAAAACTGACCGCTCAATAAAAAGGGTTGCTATAAAAATAAGGCTGAAATTCCAGCCTTATTTTTAGTGAATAGTCATAGTGAAAAGTTAAGCTGAGACCACAGCAAAGATTTCATCAGCGTAAGTTCGACTTTGCTCTACCAACTCATAAATACTCGAGATAGGTGTGGCGGGACGTACCGCTGCCAAAATCGCTTCGGCTTCCTGCCAGTTATTTTGCTCCACAGCCATTGCCACTTTCAAAGCGCCACCCAACAAGCCTTTGTAATTTAAAAGCGCGCCGCTTAAATCACTATCTAATGAAAATTCAGAAATAATGGTTGTGAGATCCATATCCAAAATCGCACCTAAAATCGACATTAAACCGATCAAATAACCCTGCTCTGCCATTTCTTCGCCACCAGGCGCTAAGAAAAGCGCCATAAACCTCGCTCGCATTAATCCAAACTTGGTCAGCTCTGTCGGTTTATCAACACCTAATTCGCTGAGTGCCAATACACGAACAAACTGTCGAAGCGCATCTTCCCCCAGATAAACAACCGCTTGAGAAATGGACTTCATTTCTAACTTATCGAGTCCAGAGCGAGCATTAACAAGCTTTAAAACTCGAGCTGTTAGGCTTAAGTCTTTCGCTATTTTATTCTCAATATCTTTAAAGCATAAATTGGGTTGTGCGGTCGATTTCAATAAATCAAACACCACCAGCTTTGAAGGCTCAACATTTCCATGGGTCAACATTTCTGGTTTTGCAAAAAAATACCCTTGAAATAAATCGACTCCAGCGCTTTTCAAATATTCAAACTCTTCATAGGTTTCTATTCTTTCCACGACAATTTTAACTTGTGGATACAAGCGCTTAAGCTTCTTAGCTAGCATGGTCGTTTTGAGGATTGGCTGTTCTAGTTCGAGCTTAATATATGACATATGTGGCAGTAACGGCTCCCATCTCGGATCGCTGTCATAGTCATCTAAGGCAAACTTGTAGTGCTGCTTTCTAAGCACTTTGACAATTTCGAGCAGTTGCTGAACATTCTGGGAGCGCTCAACGATTTCAAGCACTAAATTATCAGGTTTTAATAACCTAGGGATCTCTTGTAATAAAGTCGTGTCTGATAGATTTACAAATGCGCAGTGGTTAGCAACCAGCTTTTCTTTCCCGACCAAAATAAGCGAGTTAAAAAACATACGTCCTGTTGCTTGCTCATCGGTTACTCCAACAGGAAAGGCGTTATTATCAGAATCTCGATACAGCAATTCGTAAGCAAAGATCTGCTTAGTTGCATCGAGGATCGCTTGTCGAGCTATAAACTGTGTTGCGGGTTTTGTCATAGAATACAACCGAATGATTAGGGCAAGCCCTAATAAAATTATTAAATCTACACCTACTAGCAATAGGACTAAAATATTAGTGCCTTTGTTAAGATTACGTTAGCAGCGTCACTTGAGCAAACAAAACATGACATTCTTTCTAAAATAATCGCTCATTTTCAGCAAATCCCACCAGCCACTTAACTAGCAAATTAAAGTCCGCTTTTGCGCTTTTGATGGCAAAACAATCACTTTCTGCCACACTTTATGAGCCTACAAAATTTGCAGGCTGTGAATCAACCTATTTGCGAGTAAACGGAAAGTCCCATGCAACTAAATTCACTCGAGTCATTTTTCCACACTATGTATATGCCTCATGGACACTGTTATTTGTGGCAACCACATTTACTGTGGAGCAATGTATTAGCTGACGCACTTATCGCTGCAGCTTACTTCTCAATCCCGATTGCGCTCATGGTCTTCTCAAAAAAGCGCCCTGAAATAGGTCAGCACTGGTTAGCTATTTTATTTTCTGCATTTATTTTATTGTGTGGTGTCACACATTTAATTGGTATTTTTACGGTTTGGAAAGGCGCTTATGGTATTCATGCTGTCAGCAAAATTGCGACAGCCATTGTTTCTATGGTGACGGCTGTCTATTTATTTAGGCTATTACCCGAGGCGCTCAGTGTCGCAACGCCAGCACAAGTTCAAGGCTTTAGAAATAGACTCAAAGAATATACACATGAAACCACTTCGCTAAAAAATCAGCTTAGTCAGCATGAATTAACTAGCTTTGCACTGGATACGCTCCCTGTAAGCACGCTCATTTTTGATTCTGATCTGCGTATTATTTCTTGTAACCCGCACTTTGTTGCAGAGCTAGGCTTAACAAGCTCAGAACAGATACAAAACCAATCCCTTTCGCAGTTACTCACTTTACAAGACCCTTTCTATACCCTCGAAAAACTACAACAAGAAATCGCCACAAAATCGAGTTATAGCAACACCTTAATCTGTAACATCAAACTCCATAACGGACAATTACTGCCAATGGAGATAAGCCTTAAGAAAACACGCTTCAAAGACGACTCTTTAATTGTCGCTGTATTTAACAACCTTACGAAGTTACGAACAGCTGAACATGAACTCAAAGAGTCACATCAACAAATGCAACGAGCGGTCAATGCCACAGAAGACGGTATATGGGAATGGAACGTTCAAACTAACGAAGTTAATTACTCACCTAAATTGCTCGATATGATAGGTCACGGTAACGAACAAGAAGCTAAGTTTGAAATGTGGCTAGAACACATTCATCCCAAGTATATCGATAAAGTTAATAAAGCCTTAGACAATCACTTTCAAACTAAAGAGCAATATAAAGTTGAATACTTGGGTAAAGATAAAAATGACAATTACAGTTGGTTTTTAGCAATTGGTAACAGTGTATTTGATACCGAAGGTAATCCCACTGTTATGTCTGGTGCGCTACGCAACATAGAGACAGAAAAGCAGCTGCGAATCGAAATTGCAGAAAAAGAAAATATCCTCAACGCCATTTACAATGGTACCCAACAAGCTATTTGGTTGGTTAAAGCCGTTCAAGATGACTTTGTATTTTTAGAATTTAACCAAACCGCCTGTGAACGTGCTGGCGTTAAATATAGACAGATTATAGGAAAGCCACTGACCATGTTGTCTGAGGGTATTTTCACACCTGAGAATATTGACAATATCAAACAAAGATATAGCCATTGCCAACACGCTAGAACCCCCACTGAATATACCGAAAGCTATACTTTTAATGGCAAAACCTACTGGTATCAAACAACCCTCTACCCACTGATTGATGAAAGCGATCACAGTATTAAAATTGTCGGTACTGCCATCGATATTACCCACAGAAAACTGATCGAATCTGAGCTACAAAAAAGCCAACACTTTTTAGAAAAAATGATCGACTCAACCGTCTGTGGTTTGTATTTATATGATTTGAAGAGCCAAATTAACACCCGTATTAATCAAAGATACTCTGATTTGATTGGCTACACATTAGAAGAGCTACAACAACAAGACATAAGAAACTTTTTCCACCCCGATGAAGTCGACGCGGTTTTTGAACACATACAAACAGTCATTCAAAAACCCGCAGGGCACCTCACTCCAATGACCTATAGATTTAAACATAAAGCCGGACACTGGGTATGGTGCTACTCATTTGATACTGTGCTCACTGTCGATGAGCAGGGCAACCCTGATTTAATGCTAGGTACGTTTATCGACATCACCGAACAAACGAATTTAATGAATGAATTAAAAGCGTCAAACGAAAGCTTAGAGCGCTTTGCCTTCATCGCCTCCCATGATTTACAAGAACCGTTAAGAAAAATAGCATCATTTTCTTCCAGCTTAGCGACCAGACTCGATAGCACCATTAAAGCTGATCCAGACGCTGAATTTGAGTTTTCTCGCTTGTTAAGTGCGACAGAACGCATGCGTAATATGATCCAAGACTTACTGAAATTATCCCGTTTAACTACCCGAAAGCTCAGCAAAACGCCCTGTACTTTAAAACTATTGACATCAGAAATAAGCGAGCAGCTTTCCCTGCAAATTGAAGAGTCTGATGCGTTGATCATTACCAATAATGCAGATACTCGACTCACCGTTGATTACTCATTGATGCTACAGGTACTACAAAATTTAATTACTAACAGCCTTAAATTTCGCCATTCTGAGCGCCCGCCAGAGATCACAATTGGCTGCTATACTGATAAAAATAAATTGGTGATCTCTTATCAAGATAATGGCATTGGCATTAAGCCCGAATATCGCAAACAAATATTTGAGCCATTCCAACGTGTCTTTGCAAACCAATATGCTGGCAGTGGCATTGGACTATCTTTAGTTAAGAAAATCATAGAACTACACGACGGACAGATAGAGTGTGTTGATAGCCCTAATGAAGGTGCAAGCTTCTTAATACACTTACCGATGGAGGGTTAGTTATGAATGAAATAGTACTTATTGAAGACGATCCTGATGATATTTACCTTTTCCGTCAGGCCTGTGCTCAGTCACGTAGCACACCCAGTGTAAAAGTTTTACAAAGTGCCAAAGAGCTCATTCATGAGGCAAAAGAGCCATCAAATACTAATCGAGTCTATCTGCTCGATTTAAATATGCCTGAAATGTCTGGTCTCGAAGCGCTTGACCATTTACAAAAAAACGCGCAACTTAATGAAATGATCGTGGTTTGCTACAGTACCTCAGATAGCCCTTCGGATATTCGGCAGGCGTATGAACTTGGCGCTAAGTCTTTTTTAAGCAAACCCAACTCAATCAGTGAATTAACAGAAATGATTAATACCATTACTCATTACTGGTTTCATTACAATAAGATAGGGAACGCTGAAGTATGAATACTTGGTTAATTTACTTACTGGAAGATAACGCGGACGACATTTATTTAGTAAAGAAATTGCTGAGTGAAGTGCATACTCGCCAAAGATACAAAATTTGCGCGTTTGAAGATCTCTATTCACTCAAAAGAGCGCTCACTCAAGCCTTGCCTGATACGCTATTAATTGACCTAAACGTACCAGATAGCATGGGGCTAGATACTTTGGTCAATGTAAAACGGATTGCCAATGGTATCCCCATTATTGTTTTAACAGGTGTATCTGAAGATCTTTATGGCGAGCAAGCTATCCAGCTCGGCGCACAAGACTACATACCAAAACACGAACTATCAGGTACGCTGCTTAACCGCACTATCATGTTTTCTAAAGAGCGGCATGATATGCAAAAGAATTTAGAAAACCTCGTTTCATTAGATAGATTAACCATGCTGCATAACCGCGGTGCCTTTGATCAACATTTACAAGAAACATTCAGTGAAGCGCAGCGTCATAACCATACTTTTGGCATTTTGTTTATTGATTTAGATAACTTTAAGCCTGTTAACGACGAGTTAGGCCACCAAGCGGGTGACAAACTGCTTAAACTCATCGCATCGAAACTCAAGCTATTCAAGCGCTCCGCAGACTTTGTGGCCCGTTATGGCGGTGACGAGTTCGTGATAGTGGCTCATCACATAGACAACCTCGATAATTTGCTTAAGTTAGCAAACTACAAATATCAGTTATTAGCGGATACTTACTGTTTAGAAGACAAAGAAGGGGCGTTAAAAGAAGTCAGATTAGATGTCAGTATAGGCGCTGTCATGTACCCATTGCATGCTGATAGTACGCAAGACCTGTTAAGTGTGGCTGATAAAGCCATGTATCATGCGAAAGAAAACAAACTCCCCTTACATATTCCCGCGGCCTAGCAATAACGAAATAGCCACAAAACACCAATTAAGCATTGCACTCGCGCGATTTAACATCGCGCCAAAAACGCCGATGGTAGCAACGAGCGGTTATTAAACTTTTGCACGGGATAAAGTACAACTTCACAGAGTCTTCATTTAAACCTTAAGTCATATTTCGTTTTTAGTTTCAGTAATATGCTCGACTTTTCACGCCTTTATTAATCAATTTTTATTGTCGATAAGGCAAAAATTTTTCACCGTTTTTGCTTTAATTTTTGATTGTCTAAAAGAAAACTTATGCCTATTATCTGCGCCATCTTGATGATAGCCAATCCGAGTACATCACAGCTGTTTTTGTGGCAAGGCGATGAGTAACTATCCAAGTGTTATTTATTTTTAACACTACACGTATCACACATTGAACGTGCCTTTTAAAGGGGATTTATAATGGCGCAAGCCCACAAGGTTTTAGACTTTCATTCTTATTCTAGCGGCTTACTGTCTAGCGATGAAACACGCTTAATTAAAAGCTCAATAGCACAATATGGTGCGCCATTATTGCTATTAGACTGCGATGTTGTTCGCCGCCAATACCATGCTCTAAACGACGCATTGCCAAGTGTGACCTTACACTTTGCGTTAAAGCCATTACCTCATGAAGCAGTAGTGAGAACCTTACTGGCTGAGGGGGCATGCTTTGATTTGGCCACCAGCGGTGAAGTTGAGCTAGTCAAACAAGTTGGCGTACCAGCTGAGCGTACTATTCATACTCATCCGATCAAACGCGATAGCGATATTCGTGACGCGCTTGAATATGGCTGTACCGTGTTCGTTGTCGATAACCTGAATGAACTTGAGAAATTTAAGCCTTATAAAGATCAGGTTGAGTTATTAGTGCGCTTAAGCTTTCGAAACAAAGAGGCCTTTGCTGATTTATCAAAAAAATTCGGCTGCTCAGCAGAAGATGCATTAGAGATCATCGAAACGGCAAATCGCTGGAAAATCCGCATTAAAGGCTTGTCGTTCCATGTTGGTTCGCAAACCCTTAACCCACAAAAATATGTGGATGCCATTGAAGCCTGTAAAGTGTTAATGGATAAAGTCGTCGACTGTGGTTTACCAGCACTCAGCATGTTAGACATTGGCGGTGGTTTTCCGGTGAGCTACAACCGTCAGGTGATGCCTATTAAACTATTCTGCGTACCGATTAATGCCGCTTTAGCAGGGTTACCTGACACAGTGCAAGTCATCGCAGAGCCTGGCCGTTTTATTGTTGCTGAAGCCATGGTGAGCGTGGCTTCTATCATGGGTCAAGCAAAACGCGAAGGACAAATGTGGTACTACCTAGACGATGGTATTTATGGCTCATTCAGCGGTTTAATATTTGATGACGCGCAGTACCCGTTAACGGCAATACGCTTGAGTGACAATTGGCGTACCAGCGCATTGCAAAGTAGCGTGTTAACAGGCCCGACGTGCGACAGTATCGATGTAGTTGCCGATAACATTATGCTACCCGCGTTAAGCAATGGCGATTTAATCGTCGGTAAAATGATGGGCGCTTATACCAGTGCCACAGCTACCGATTTCAATTTTTTTAAACGCGCACATACCGTGGTGTTAAACGATATGGTATTAGATAGTCCAAGATTAATTGTGTAGAGTGTGAACGCAAAGGGCC
>CEPZ01088375.1_pt1 | contig 11970 bp, 11 predicted proteins | sample 530461 | NCBI WGS metagenome assembly CEPZ01 (sample SAMEA2620106, study PRJEB7988) | marine metagenome | isolation source: saline water (ENVO:00002010), including | reverse complement strand
AAAAATATGTTGAGGACAGTGGATTAACAATGGAAAGTGATACTAGTAAAGTTGAAGAGTTTTGTACTATAGTTTTGAAGGAAAATCTAAAAGCTGTTGAAGATTTAAAGAAAGGAGAAGAAAAAGCACTTAATTTTTTAGTTGGGAAAGTTATGCAGATAAGTAAAAAAACTGCTAATCCTGATGTTATTAGAAAAATTCTTAAAAAATTGATATAAGATATATCTTCTAAAGTATATTTTCCTTACAAATGTTGCATATGCAAGACGCCCGCGCAGCGTTTATAAGTAAGGAACCTTTCTTAACATAATGCTTCAAAAAATTACACCAGAATTAGCAGAAATATGCGGCATTCATGCAGGTGATGGTCATTTACGTAAAGATAATACATCATATGAGATCAGTGGTAGTATTGAGGAAAAAGATTATTATGATAAGTGTATAATTCCTTTATTTAAAAGAAATTTTAATCTAAATTTAAAAGGTAAATTCTTCCCGACAAAAGGCACATATGGTTTTTCAGTCACTGATAAATCTCTCAATGATAAACTTGTTAGATTTGGATTTCCAAGAGGCAATAAGAGTTTGAAAGTTAAAGTTCCTAAAATAATATTAAACTCTAAAAATAAAAATGTAAGAAGATCTTTTTTAAGAGGTTTATTTGATACAGATGGATGTATTTCATTTTCTAAGAAAGTTGGAAACAAAGACCCTTTTAAAATAAGTAGAGATTATTATCCTCGAATAGTTCTAACAACAGTATCTAAAACTTTATCTCAAGATATTGAACTTTTATTAAAGGAAAATTAAACCCAAATACATTATATCTTTAAAGATAGATTTATGAAAACCTTTTAAACCTTGAGTACTGTTTTATTTTATGGGCCTGTAGTTTAACCTGGATAGAATACTTGGCTTCGAATGCATATTCAGGAGACACCAATTGATCTCGGTTCAAATCCGAGCAGGCCCGTTTTTTCAAAAGTTTTATTAAGAATACTAAGTTTTAATCTGTAATGGCAAAGAAAGAAAAGAAAGGTATAACTGTTAAAAAAGACGAGAACTTTAGTGAGTGGTATACTCAAGTTGTTGAAAGGGCCAAGTTAGCTGATATTAGGTTTGGAATTCAAGGTTTTATTGTTAATATGCCATTTGGTTTTTCTATAATAAGGAAAATATATGAATATCTTGAGGAAGAAGTAGAAGAAGATAATCATGAAGCATTTTTGTTTCCAAATGTTGTAAAAGAAATAGATTTGAAAAAAGAGAAAGAACACGCTGGTTTTAACCCTGAAGTATTTTGGGTTAGTGAAGTTGGAGATAAAAAATTAGAAGAAAGATTTGCTTTACGACCTACTGGAGAAGCACAAATATATCCTATGTATAGTTTATGGTTTAGAAGCTATAAAGATTTACCTTTTAAAGGATATCAATCAAGAATTTCTGTTTTCAGAGCTGAAAAAACTACAAGACCTTTCATAAGAGGGAGAGAATTTTTATTTTTTGAAACTCACGATGTTTTTAATACTCATAATGAATCTTTAGAACAGATTAAAAAAGATTTAGAGATTTGTAACAAAACTATTAGAGATAAAATTAAGATTCCTTTTCTTTTTTTTAAAAGACCAAGTTGGGACAAATTTCTTGGAGCAGATAATTCCTTTACACCAGATACTGTTTTACCTGATGGGAAAAGAACTCAATTAGCGTCAACACATGATTTAGGCAGAAATTTTTCTAAGGCATTTGGTATTAGAGTTGAAAATGAAAATGAGGAAGAAGAGTTTGTATGGCAAACTTGTTTTGGGCCAGGAATAAGTAGGATAATGGCATCTTTAATTTCAATACATGGTGATGATAAAGGACTTATATTGCCTTTTGATATGGCCCCTATACAAATAGTTATAATCCCAATAATATTTTCTGAAAAAGATAACAAACCTGTTTTGAAATATTGTGTTGATATTGAAAAGAAATTAAAAGAATATAAAGTTAAATTTGATAACTCAGAGAATTCTCCAGGATACAAATTTAATGAATGGGAATTAAAAGGAGTCCCAATAAGAATAGAAGTTGGTCCTAAAGAAACGAAAGATAAGAAAATAACAATAGTTTTAAGAACTGGAGAGAAAAAATCTATAAAATTAGATAGTTTGTTGAAAGAAGTTGAAAAGAGTTCTAAGTTAATTGATAAAAATATTGAAGATAAAGCTAATTTGTATTTTAAAAATAAAACTAAAAATGCCAAATCATATGATGAACTAAAAAACATAATAGAGAATTATAAAGGTTTTATTAAAGTTCCATTTTGTTCTGTTGAAAAAGATGGAGAAAAGTGTGCTAATAAATTAAAAGAAGAAACTGCTGCAGATGTATCTGGAACTTTGTATCCTAAAGAAGATAAAATTCTTAAAGAGAGTAAATGTATTATTTGTAATAAAAAAGCTAAACATATTGTTTATGTTGCTAAAAGTTACTAAAAGATATTTTTAACTTTAGAAAATAAATTTTGGTACCACGGAACATTTGTAACTTCCATATGAAATGGACTTTCAAAAGAATATTCTTTTCCATTTAGATCATTATAAGATATTATCATTTTAGATTCTTTATTAAAGAAATATGAACCTTCAAAAGGAATTCTGAAATCTCCTTCATCTTCGAACATATCTAGATAAAAAACATCTTTTTTATCAACGTTAATGGTTAGATTTTGTACTTTGGCTTCTGTATTTAAGGTAAACAATATCTCACTGTTATCTCTGTATTTTATTGTTTGCGGATATGTTAATTCCTTTAGATTTAGATTTGGAGATTCTAAAACGTGAATAGAAATGAATGAATGTTTTAATGTATCTTTGTTTTCTGCGGTAATCTTTAGATCTTTAGATCTATCTAACGTAAAAGAAAAATCAACTTCTTTTGTTTTACTTATTGGTATGTTTAAAGATTGGCAGTAACTACCTAAGCAAACTTCTATATCTTCTATATTTGTGTTTCCTTTGTTTTCTAAGTTACAATTTATTATTCCTGTGTTTTCATATTTGTAGTATGTTTCTTTTTTAGAATTACATTCTAAGTTAACGTCTCTTGAATATGTTTTTTCCTCTTCTTTTGTTAAGCTATCAATTAATTCTTTTGCTTTACTTTTAGAATAATCATCATATGATTGGGAAAATTCTATTTCAGCTGTTGCTAGTGAACCAAAGAAATCAATAATTTCTAGATCTGAAGTATAAATAAATCCCGATTTTATATCATTTGGAACTTCTATTGTAATGAACTCACTTTTAGTTTCAGAAGGTTTTAGTAAAGTATCTATTTGATTGTTAAATAACTGTGTTGGGGCTTTTGTTACAATTAAACTAACTGGAATATAAAAATCATTTTTATTTTCTAATGATATTTCTATGGGTACTGTACTTCCTCCTGAAATTTTATTTTTAAGAGGTTTTAATTTTATATCTATTAATGGTTTTAATTTTTCCCCTTTTTCTGTAACAGAAACATTTATTTGTAATTTTTCTGTTTTTATCTCTGCGTCTCGTGATGACCAAGTATATTTCACTGCACTTTCTTTAGCTAATTTTGATTCTTTCATTTTAATATGTGTTGCATCTACATAACCATATTGACCATATGTTGGGTCAAATTCAACCCAACCATAATTAGGGAAATAAACTTCTAACCATGCATGATTTCCAAAACCATTTATCAGATCTGTATAAGAAGATCCTGAAACAAATTTAGTTGGTATTCCTAAAGAACGTAGCATTGCCATAGTTAATACTGTTAGTTCATCACAAACACCTTTTCTATTTTGTAGAACCCAAACAGAGCTTTGTTGTATTTCTGCTGTTAAAGTTTCTAAAGAATAATCTATATTATTATTTGTCCACTGGGAAATCTTAAAAACAACTTCATAAAGATCATCTGAACCTGAAGCTAGCTCATTTGCTAAGTTTATAATTTCTGGATTATCTGATTCTATAAACTCATTTGCTTCTGTAAATTGTATAACACCTTCTGGGAGATTATCTTTATTAACTGGAAAAGGGATTTTAATATTAACTTTAGGGAATTTAATTTTAGAAGATAATTCTGAAGTGTATTCATATTCTAATTTATCAACTTCTGGTTTGTTCCATGTATATTTTATTGAATATTCTCCTTTTGATTCTAGTGCTTGTGGTGTTGAAGAAGTAATCTCTTTGTTTATTGTTTTATATTGCACATCTGTTTTTTTGGGGAATATTGATAAATCTGCAGTAAAATCCTCTATAAGATAATCACTTGATTCTGGAATTATATTAATTTTAGAACCTATTTTTACTTCCACATCTATGTTTTCATAATAGTTTAAATTTTCAGTTTCAATTGCTATTGCTGTCGGTAGTAAAAATAATAATGTTAATAATATTGTTATGGGTTTCATTTGTTTACTAATTCATAAAAATGTTCTATTGCTCCTGCTGTTGTTCCAATTACATGTGGCATAATGATGTCTGCTACTGATTCCAATTGTTCGTTAGTTAATTTTAAGTTTGCTAAATTATTTTCATTACCAGTTAGCATTTCTTTCCAAATACTTGTTTCGCTACCAAATTTATCTTGATAAACTTTTAAAGTGAAACTTGCAGATTCTATTACATAATCTTCGAAATTTGGATATCTAATTACAGTGATATCTCTACTATTGGGATAAACATAAAATTCATCTATATAATCTTCAAAAATACTCCCATCAGGATGAAAATTTTCAGTAACATGATCTATTACGCCTAAATCTTGCGTAGCTGTATGGAGAAAATGTCCTAGGTTTTCATATGCTAATTCTTTATCTCCCATTCTATAATTTGCAATTGCTAATGTTAAACTATAATTATCTATTCCTAAAGATTCTGGATCTCCTCCAATTGACCATTTTAATGCTGACGTTGGAAAAATGTTTACTATACCTCTAGCTAAAAGATTAACCATTGGAAGACCACTACCGTCTGTAGGGTCATAAAAATGGTTCCATGCTCTAGAAATTGGGAAATCTTCATTTATTACACCTTTATAAAGCTGAAGTTGAAAATCCTCTGCTTCTTTTTTTACAAAAGGGTCTTGAATCGCATTTATTGCAGCTTCAATAATTAGCGGATGATCAGAGAATATAATCCTATTCATTTCATTCTCTACTCCATTTGGATACTGATCTTTATATTTGTCTTTTATTGTTTTGAAAGAAAGAGAATCTGTTGGTATCAAGATTGAACTAATTGTAGCTAAATAAACTAGATTCTTTATCACACTCTTTTTAAAATCCATTTTAACTATTTTAAATCATATTGGAAAGCTTGAATATCTTCATTAGTTAACTTCTCACCTTTTTTCATTTTTTCTTCTGCTATTTTAATTTTCTCTTGAATAGATTCTTCTGTTTTCAATCTTTGTTTATCCTTTATATTTGCTCTAATTTTTTGTAAGTCTTGATCTATCACTGAAATTATTTTTAGTTTATCTCTTATCTTAGAATTATTAGTCCTTATTAAGTCTTTTTTATTTTTTATTTTTACATTTAATTCTTCTCTTTTTGTTTTATTTTCTTCTATTTTTTTTGTTAAGTTTTTCAATTCTTTATAATCTATTGCTTTGATGGTTTTTTTATAGGATTTGTTTATCTCTTTATATTTGTCTTTTAGTTTATCTATATCTTTTGATAATTGATTTGTAGAATCATATACTTTTAGAAGTTCAGCTCCTGATTTTAATTTTTTCTTTAAATCATTAATCTTTTTCATTAAACCTTTTTCTTTTTCTACTGTTAATGCTTCTGTTTCAACTTGTTTATCTAGATTTTCTATTGCTGATTTTATTCCTTCTGGGTTAAAGTCTTTACCATGTTTTTCTTGTAATTCTCTTTTTGTTTGATTTTTTAATTTTATTTTGTTAATAGATTTTCTTATTTTATTATCTAAATCCTTTCTTTCTTTTTTTATATCTTGTAATGTTGTATTGCCTTTGTTTATTGTGCTTCTTATGGATTTAAATTCATTTATTAAATTAGAAATAGTCTCTGAAATTTTATTCTTTTCATCATAGAAATCTTCTTTTTCTTTGTTGAGATTGTTTAACTCTGTTTTTATTAGATTAATCTCTGAACGTATTTTTTTTATTTGTTCTATATTCTTCTTTGTATCCATAGTATATGATTTATTAGTAATATATAAAAAAGATGTGTTTTAGAAATAAAAAGAAAAAAGAATTAGCTTATCCGAATAGGCTAGCTAATCCGGAAGCATTTTCTTCTGCTGTCTTCTTCTCTTCTTTATCTTCTTTCTTTTCTTCTTTACTCTCTTCCTTTGCTTCTCCAGAAGATTGTGCTGGTGCAGCTGCAGCTGGAACTGATGCGTCTTTTATAACATCTGTTATGTTAACTCCATCTATTGCAGACAATAAAGCTTTAATTCTTCCATCATCAGGTGTTGCACCTGCTGCTTCAAGAACTTTCTTTACACTTGCCTCATTAACTTCTTTACCAAGCTTGTTTAAGAGTAATACTGCGTGTATATATTCCATTTTGTTTTCCTCCTATAATTATTTTAAGTGTTAATCCCAAACTCCTTTAGGTTTTTTAGGATCTTGATTTTTGATTTTCTCATCTTGTAATTTTGTTAATATATCTTGTGCTTTTTGAACAGTTTCATCTGTGTAACCAATTTGATCTTTTTTTTCTTCTTTTGGTTTTTCTTGAGTTTCTTCCTTAGGTTCTTCAGGTTTAGATTCCTCTTCTTTTGGTTCAGTTTTTTTCCCTTCTTGAGAATCTTCAGCTGGAATCTCTTCTGATTTCTCTTCTTCTTCCTTAGGTTCTTCTTTTATTTCTTCTTTTTGAGGTTCCTTAATCTCTTCCTTTGTTTCTTCTGGAACTTGTTCTTGAGTAGGTTCTTCCTTAACTTCTTTCTTTGTTTCTTCCTTAGGTTCTTCAGTTTTTCCCACTTCAAGATCTTTTAATTTTGGTGCTTTATCTTCTAAAACTTTTACTTCTGTTTCTGCTTTCTTTAATTCATCTTTAGCATTATCACTTGTGTAAATATTTTGTTTTTCTGCTAAAGTTTTAGCTTCAATAACACCTTTCTTAATTAATAGTTCAATATTATCTTCTGTTACATATCCAATATTACAAGATAAGTTGAATGCTTGTTGTTGAGCTAATTTAATATTATTGATATATTCTTCTTCATCTACATTTAATATATCTCTTGAATAAACTGTACCATCTTCATAAACTGCAACAATGTTTAATCCAATTTCTATTGGTTCTACTCCTAATTTTACCAAAACATCTGCTACTTTAGCATTTATTTCTTCTCCTTCACTAACTAATTTAGATTCTTTTTTTATTGTTACTTTTCCATCTTCTACTGTAGCAATTATTCCTGCTTGCCCTAATTCTCCAATAATTGGCCCTGGTGGGAAAGGAGTTGGACCTGGTTCAACAGAAATATCATAAGGTGCTATTTGTCCAGGTTTTGCAAATGTATTTGATTTATTTTTCTTAATAAAATTATACAATTTAAAAGGATCGTCATCGGTAAAGATTAATGCAGGGATACAATTTTCTAGACTAGGTAAGAATTTTTTTAACTCTTCATTGTTAAGATCTTCAATTGCTATTTTTAATAATCTCTTTTTTGAAACTCTAATGAAAGCTTTACCTCTCAGTTTTAATTTTAATGATTGTAACTGAGCACTTGGAAGATTAGTAAGGTCTGCTATTGCTAATGTTTTATATTGAGCAATATTCTTTTTAATTAAATCTAGTTCTCTTTTCTTCTTATCTGAAACATGTGCTTCCACTTTCATTTTTTCTTAGCTTCCTTCTTTTTAGTTTCCTTTTTTTTAGTAGGTTTCTTCTCTTCTTTAGTTTCTTTAGATTTTTTAGTTTCTTTCTTGTCTTTCTTTTTAGTCTTTGATTTTTTTCTTTCTTCAATTGATTTTTGAACTTCTTCTTTTTTAGCTCCAATTCTTACTAAAGAGCCCATTGTTAATTTTAAGTTGACATTTTTAATATTACTTGCTTCTTGTGGTAATGATCCTGTTATGTTATTGTAAATTAAGTTTATATTTTCTAATAGTTCTTCGTCCTTCATCTCCTCCGTACCTATGCCTACTTTTATTATTAATTCGTTTCTAGTTCTAACTCTTACAATATTTTGCAATCTTTTCTTTAGAGCTTCTAAATCAGAATCTGGATTAATTACACAACCTATTTTTGGAGAAGGCATTTTTCCTAATGGCCCTAGAACTTTACCGAATGTTGAAGCAATTTGAGGCATTACAGATACTTGTGCTATGAAAAAATTATGTTCTTTTGCAATAACTTTAATTTCTTTAGCTGATAAGTTAGCAAATTCTTCTTTTACTATAACTTTATCAAAAACTTTAGCTTTTTCTTCTAAGTTTTTCTCAACAAAAGCACATAACTTAACTTGTTTATTTCTGGATTTTGGTAATGTGATAAATAGATCTACAGCTTCTTCTTGTTTTTTAGGATTTATTCCAGTTACATTAATAACAAGATCTACTGTTTGATTGAAGTTTCTTTTCTTTGAGAATTCTCTTACTAATTTTAATGATTCTAGTACTTGTTTCTTTTCTAACATGTTTCCCTCCTACTTTACGTAGTATACGGGTTTTATTAATAATTCATTAAGAAGATTTATAAATGTATTTGTTTGGAAAACATAAAGAAACTTTGTAAAGAAGCTCACAAATTAGAAAATTGATAAAAAGCTTTAAATATATGTTTCCTGTCTTTTGATGTGAAGTATGATGAGAAAAATTCTACTTATAATTGCATTATTTTTTGTTTTAATAGCTATTTCTAATAATGTAGATGCTAAGATAAATGTAGAGATTACTTCGGTTAAGAACGCTATTTTGCCTCTGGAAAATGAGAATGCAGTTTTTTCATTAGACATTGAAAATTTGGATTCAACAGATACATTTTCTTTCATCCCTAGTGATTTAAATTGGGAATGGAATTATGAAGCAATAGAAATAAGTTCAGGAAATATGAAAAATATTAACGTTGAGCTAACTCCTCCGAAGAATGCTTTACCAGGAAAACAAACACTAAATTTGAAAGTTTATTCTTTGACAGATCCGTCTATTGAGGAAATTAAACCTATTATTGTGGATATTGTTGAAGAAAATAAAATTATAGAAACAGAACTTATTTACAATCCTTCTGGTTTAATACCTGGAAGAAGAAATTTATTAAAAATTGATATAACAAATAACGTTGATTCTTCTTTTGAAAATTTAGTAATAAAAACTAATAGTTCCTTACTAAAGTTAGAAAGTATTTTAGATCTTGAAGAAAGGGGAAATTATACTTTGCAATTTTCTCCTGAAATTGGAGAAGAAACCTTGAAAGAAGATTATTATATTAATATTTTAGCTTTGTATAATGATAAAATAATTCATTCAGAATCTAAGAAAATTGAAATAGGTTCTATAACTGATATTAAAGAAGTTAAAGAAGATACTTCTGGATTTCTTTTACGAGGGACGAAGATAAATAGAAAAAATAATGGTAATGATAATAGTGAGGAAGTTTATGTTAAAGAATTTACAATTTTTGAGAAACTTTTCACTAAGACTGCTCCTGAGCCTTCGACAATTAAAAATGATAAAGGAAGTTACGTTTATACATGGTATTTTACAATAAGCCCTGGGGAAGATTTTAGCATAGAGATTAAAACAAATTATTTACCTTTACTTATTTTTATTGTAATTTTAATATTGATTATATTCTCATTTACTTATTTTAGAGGAAACTTAACTTTAAGAAAAAAAGTTCTAACTGTTAGAAAAGATGAAAGTATTGTTGAAGCTAAAGTTTTAATTGTGCTTAAGAACAGAGGTAAAAGAAAAGTAAGTAATATTAGGCTAGCTGATAGGCTTCCAAGAGTAATGAATAAACCAGATTCATATGGGTCTTTACATCCAATTTCAATTAAGAAAGATTATAAAGGAATAATGTTAATCTGGAATATAAAGGATATAGATCCTGGAGAGGAAAAAGTAATTTCCTATAGGACTAAAACACACAAAGAAGTTTATGGAAGATTAAGATTCTTTCCTACGATGGTAAAGTACAAATCAAGAGAAAAAGTAATTATAAAAAGATCAAACTCTGTTTTAGTATCTTCAAAAAATTAGGTGAAATGTTTTTATTTAAAAAAAGAGGTAAAAGAGGGCAGTTTTGGTATATTGATTTAATGATAGCTTTGTTTGTAATTGTTGTAATAAGTGTTTTATTTGTTAAAAGTATTGGTGATATTGTAAATAAAGAGAAAGTTATTAATGATTTACTTGGAGAGGGAATTGATATTTCTAATAGTATTATGAGTGGTGGATATTTACCTGCGATAGGTAATTGGTGTGCTACTGATGAGGGAAGGATTGGATTTGTTGATGATGCTAAGATAGATACTAAACTAGATGGAACTGGAAATTTTGATGAATTTAAAAATATTTTTGACAGAAATGATTGTGTCTTACCTAATGATGATATTGTAAATGGATATGATAAATCTAAAATTTTGTTAGGCAGTAATGTTGAATATGTTGTTTACTTGCAAGATAAAACTGGTTCAATAATTGGAGGAAAGTATTATGGATTTCCTTTGGGACCTATTGATCCTTTGAACATAGGTACTCTTTTAGGTAAGATTGATAGTTCAGAAGCTCCTGAAGATAAAGTTAACATTTTTAGATATGCTTTTCTTGATACTGATAATGTAGATGGTGAAGGTGAATTAGTAAGAATAGGTATAACGGTATGGAAACCAACAACATAGGGAACAGAAAAGAAAGTAAAAGAGGATTCTTTTTTTCATTAGATAGTTTTATGGGTTTGATATTGTTTGTTTTAACATTAGCTATTGTTTATAGTTTTTTTGTAGCCACACATTCCTTGCAACAAGAATTTTTTATTTCGGAAGATTTATTGAATGTTTTTACAAATGTTAAAATTGATGAACTTGATCTCAGTAAACATTTAGGGATCAGTGCTTTAATCCCAACTACTATTGAAAATACAGATGTTTTACTAATAGAAGAGATTTTCATTTTATATGACAAAGATCAAGCTGAAAATCCAGTTACTACCAATTCTGAAACTTTTGTTACAGATATAGTTACAGATGAATTTAATGTACCAAGTAATAATAATAGACTTGTTCCAGTACAATATGAAATAAATGTTTTACTTCAAGATGCTCTTGATCCTAATAAAGATAACCTTATTTACTCTGATCTAGAAGATCCTGACTCAAGGTCATCTATTACTAGACAGAGATTGATATCAGAACCAGTAACAACAACATTAGCACCATAAGAATAAATGATTGTGTGGTGCATCTAATCTTAAATTAAACATTCATAATTAATTACTTCTGGATTGGGATTTGGCATTTCGTCTATATGTGGTGCATCTAATCTTACACTAAAATAAGTATTTTGGCAAGAAGTTCCAGAAATAGGTGGACTCTCTTCTTGTAAATAATCTACCCAAGTCTCAGCTGAGTTTCCAGGATCTTTTAAAGTTTCAATTCCGCAACAATTAAGATTATATGGATTATTGCTTATACCATTGAATTCATTCTTGTTAAATCTTTGAATATAAGAGGGTGGTTGATTTCCCGATGCAAGATTTGTATGAAAAAATTTAAAACCTTCAACCATTGTTTTAAGATATTCACTAGGTATACTCTCAGGTCCATTCCATTTAGTGATAGGAATATTTATTTCATCAAAAGCAGCATATATTGGATCATTTAGATTTATTATACTTACTTTTGCGCTAACTGAAAAAGGAGTTTCCCATTTTATTTTACTATCCTCTGTTTTTAAAGTTATATCCAAATCCATATCTACATCAATATTCCAAGGATCTGTTTGATCTATATCTACATC
>CEPZ01003989.1_pt1 | contig 11970 bp, 13 predicted proteins | sample 530461 | NCBI WGS metagenome assembly CEPZ01 (sample SAMEA2620106, study PRJEB7988) | marine metagenome | isolation source: saline water (ENVO:00002010), including | reverse complement strand
CCATGATATAATTTCATTTCAATTACCTTCTTTTCAATCCTAAGAATTATATAATTTTAAAGTTATCTTTTTTCATACAGAAATTCCAGTAGTTATATCACTTGCAATACTATAAATTTTCTCAACTCTTCTTGCAAAATCAAGAGCTTCATCTTTATAATTAAAAGTCATATCATGATGTGCATGTATTGTAGGCTTATGATTTTTAAGTTTCACATGTTTCTTAATAGCTTTTTGAAATCTTGGAGATGTAAATATCTTTTCATTAATTGCTTTTAATCCCTTCTGTGTTTCTTCTATTGTTTTAATTAAACTATTATAAAGAGGGGTAGTTCCAGTTTTATCTATAATGCGATTAAAATAAAAAGGAATCCATCCTAAATGTTGAGTTGTGGTTTCATTACTAAATTCCTGAGGATCATGATTTTTATTAGAATAATCATAGGTGCAACCAAAATAAATAATAGAATTTAGACCATGATTATTTCCCCAAAATATAGGTATATTGTCTATTAAATCTCTATCATTTTTTTCATATGCATCAATAAAGAGTTTAGATAATCTAGCTTCTTCATCAAAAAGATTCTTTCCTTTTAAATTATGTTTTTTAATTGACTTACAATCATTCCCAAATCTATGTATCCCATCTTTACTAAGATTTTCTTTATATTCTGGTCTAAATAATTCTATAGTCCCCTCTATGTTTGATTTTGTTACTAACTTTTCTAATTTTTCAAATTCTTGTCTTTTATTCATTTTATTTTTCATTTAAATAATTTATAATCCTCAGAAATATTTATTTCTTCCTTTTCTTTAAATATTGATAAGCAAAACCCCCAAGTTGACGAGCTGAATCAATTCTAAACTTATTTTTTATCTCTTTATTTGTCATCCCATCATCTTTTGCTTTTGCATACTTTTTAGAAGTCAATTTTGGTCTTGTGTCATCTTTTTTTCTTTCTTTAAGATTCTTATTATATTTTCTACTAAAACCACTAAGGTGATAAGGTGAATCCATTCTAAACTTATTTTTTATCTCTTCATTTGTCATTCCTTCATCTCTTGATTTTGCATATTGATAAGAAGTTAATCTTGGCCTTTTATCAATTTCTTTTATTTTCCTAGGTCGTCCTCTTTTTGATTCTTTAATAATTCCTTCTAAGTTTCCTTTTAAAGCTCTTGCAGTTAATTTTGAAACAATCTTTTCAAATTGTCCTATATATTCAAAGTCTTTACTTTTATAAACAGTCTCAAATGCTTCAGCTATTTTTGTTTGATAGTAATTTTTCCTATTTCCAATTACTTCAGATAAAGGTTTTTCTTCAGTTTTTGTATATTTTTTAGCCATTTTATTTATTTTAGTCCAATTCTTTTTAGAGTACGGAATTTGACAAGTTCTTCTTTTTGTAAAACAGCATTAACTATTTCAGTTTTATCTCCAATTAATTTCTTTTCTTTTTCTCTTTTTCTAATTTCAGAATAGGCTGTTTCTTTTGCCATAAGTTCTGTAATATATCTCTTAAATGGAGTAGGATCTCTTAAATCTACTCTTAGTTTGTAATCTTCATGAATAGAATTTATATAAGGTGTAGGAGTTCCTAGGAGGTCATCTGATTTACTCCTTAGATGCATTTCACTAGCTTGAAATGCTACAGGTTGGGGATATCCCTTAGGAAGTCCTTTTTTTCTATTAACTTTTTCATGATGTCCATTTAAATCATATTTAAAACTTCCTGGTCCTGGAGGTCTTCCTGTCGGTAATTCTGTTCTAGTTTTTTTTGGTCTTATTTTCCTTATTTTTGTGGGTTCAGTACCTTTTACAGGAAGCAAGTCTCCATCTTTTGATCTTGTATATTCCTCATCTGCTTCTGATTCTTTAATATCACCCCATACATCCGACATTGCGTCAAATACTTCTTTAATATATTTATCTTCTTTTACCTTTTTCCCGTGTTTTTTCTTTTCTTCAACTATTGGTCTTAATTTTCCTTCTAATTCCTTTATTGTATTATTCCATGATTTAAACGCATTTCTATGTCTATCTATTCCATCTCTTCCTAAAATAAGTTTATTAAAATAATCATTAATATATCCAGAAACTTTTCCTGATGTGAAAACAGGACTTTTATTAAATTCTGGAAGTTCTGCTATAGATTCATAAACTAAAACATCTTTTGAGTAAACAGCTACTTTGTCATAAGCTGCTTCAGGATCTATATATAATAGAACTTCTAATTCTCCTAGTGTTTCTTCTTTTTTTATTTTTATAGGAATTATATCATCTACTAATTTAGATGATGAATCTTTTTCATAGTTTATTTCTTTCAAAGATTCTGTTTTCATATCATTTACTCTTTTATCTAATCTTCCTAAACTAATATTTGTAATACCTTTTCTTAAGGCAGGATTATAGAGTGTTCTTAACCAATTTTTTAAATTTGGAATAGTTAAAATATCCATTATATGATTTGGTATTCTATCTATAATTATTCTTGTTCCATGTGGGAAAATTCCATAATAATCTTTTCCAATATCTCTAGAGCTTAATTTTTTATTTTCATAAATAATTTTTTCTTTTGATTCATTAATTTCCCATCTTAAATATCCATAATCAGAACTTTTATCTTCATGATCTCTTGTGATTATATGCATAACATCACCTAAAGAACCAAAAGAGAGCAATCCAAAAGCCTTTTCTCCCCTCATATCTATATCCCCTGATTTTCCAGAGTAACCTACACTTGTAGGCAATTTAGTTAATTTATCATATTTTATACCAATTCCATTATCCGAGATAATCACTTTCTTGTTATAAGGATTCACTAATACAACAATATCTTCTGTTTTATTTGGTACTCTTGCATCCAAACAATTTGTAGTTAATTCTCTTATAGTTTTATCTGGGTTTACTCCCCTACATAATTCTATTAAAGCTTTGTCTCCTCCTCTTTTATGAAATTTTACATATTTTTCTTCCATTTTTATTTTTTTGTTAATCTTTTAATTTTAGATGGGGGTTGAATCATTAACATCCAACTATCTATTTTCTTCCCACTATAAATTATATTTAACATCTGAGTAACATATCCAAAACTTTCTGGTTCTTTTTGCAATCTTTTAATTAAAACATTTTTCTCATCATCTGAAGCAGTTCTAAAATAATCAACTTCTTCACTTAAAACATCTAAAAGTTCAATTATTGCATCTGTTCTCTGTAGAACATTTGGTTTATATTGTTGAGATTTTAATAATCCAGCTTCTAACTTTTCTCTTCCTTTAAGTTGTGAAGTAATCTGATTAATAATCTCATCTATATTTTTTTTCCCTTGTCTAGCAATATCGGGGATTCCCTCAAGATTATTTTTACTTAGATATTTTCCTATTGATTGATCTTTTGGTTTATTCATCTCTATTTTTGGTTCTTCATATTTAAAACATTCTAATTTAGTTAATTCATAAAGAGCTTTTCTTCTCTCTATAGAAATTTTATCTATATCTTTTGATCTTCCATGGATATAATCTCCAAATGTGCTATTAGGAATTTTTGTAATATCTTTCATTCTTTTACCACTTTTTTTGAAATCATCATACCATCTAGATAATTGATCATTCCAAGTTTTATCTTTAAAATCTTCAGCCATTTTATTTTAGTTAAGATAATTCTAGATTTATAAATCTTTCTACTCTTATAATTCTAAAATGGTAACATTTAAATTATAGAATCAGATTCAAGTAAAACTAACCATCCCATGAGCTTTCTTATAAACATCAAATAACATAAATGCAGTTTTTGTTGAACCCTCTATAGCTAAAGGTCTTATATGTGTTTTTTCAATCCAGTTATCTTTTATTAATGGTTTATCTATAGGTTTTTCTGTTTCTTTTTTCTCTTCTTTTTTATCATAATTTCCAACTAAAGCTGAAAAAGGATTTGAAGTATCTTTTGGTTTTTCTTCTTCTTTTTCCTTTTCATCTAAAAAGAAATTAATATCTTCTTGTAATTGTTCCAAACTTTCTGTTGTTGTTCCCTCAATTAATCTTAAAACATCTTCAACATCTGATTTTTCAAGTTCTTTATTAATTTTTTCAAGTTCATCATCATTTAATGCATAACTCTTAAAAGTTACTTCTGTTCTTCCTCCAAAAGCATAATGTTGTTGACTCGCTTTTTGAGGAATTCCTCTGAATTTAAAATCAACTAAAATACAACTATTATATTTTCTTTTTAATGATCTTAAAAAACTCTCTTTTGAAAATTCATTTGGTAATTTTCCTTCAAGAGCAGATTCCTTTACTTCTATTTCTGATTTTCCAAGTAAAGTTAATTCAAGAATAATTGTATCAAACACCTTCACAAGTGCAGGATCTCTCCCCATATCTTTCATTTCAAGCTGTTGTGCTGCTTTTAAATATGGTTTTGCCCATCTTGAAGAAAGTTTTAAACTATTAACCTGGCTTTTTAAATAATTTTTTTCAATTTCATATCTTTTTCTTAATTCTTCTTCAGAGGTTTTTACCCAGAGATTAAATTCAAAAACCCTTGATTTGACAATTCTTTTTACTCTATCATTAAGATCTAATTTATCTGCATCTTTTTCATCTTTTGCTGCAAAAAAAGCATCAAAAACAGTTGCAAATCCCAATTGTCTTGACATTACAGCTATACTTGAATTTCCTTTTAGAATATCTACCTTATCTAGGAAAATTTGTTTTAAAACAAGTGTAGCTACCCCTTTTGTTTTTTCTGATTTTAAAGAGTCATAATATTGTAATCTTGTTCTAAATTCTTTTAAATCATAAATAATTTGTAAAATACTTCTTGTAATAGTAAATATTGTTGTCATCGTATTATTTGCTTGCTGTTGCTGCTGAAAAGACTTTGTCCGAAGTTCTGAAAAATGTCCCCCTCCAGGACTTGATGCAAAATTATCAATTAGTTTTTCTGTTTTTAGTTTAAGATCTCCCATTAAATCAAGAATAAAAAAATAAATAGGTTCAAGTGTTTCTGAAGAAGAATCATAAATTAAAGTATGCTCTGTTTCTGGGCCTCCTTTATACTTGTAATAAGGTATTACATCCTCAATTATTTCTGATATTGTCTTTACTTCACCCATTTTTATTAAAAAATAAAGGATTATGTCTTTAAAAAATGTTTCTAATATAATACAACTAATTTTATAAATAACCTCTTCTTTTAGATTATATGGGTTGGTTTGGATTTGGGAAAAAAGATAAAGTAGTTGATTTAACTAGAGAGTATAAAAAACAACAAGAACAGACTTCTCAAATACCCGAAGAAAGTAAACAAACTTCATCTGCAACCCCTTTTAGTATTTTTGGAGATTCAATTCCCAACAAACCCTCTGATGATTATGTAGATGTTTCAGGAACCACAGAAGATAAAAGAAAAAAACTAGCAAAAAGATTCTTGGATATTACGAGTAAATTAGAAGAACTTTCAAATCAGATTTATCATTTACAGCAGAGAATTGAAGTTTTGGAAAAAAAATCAGGTGTTGGCGGTTTTTGAATAAATTTAATTGAATATAATATCTACTTATAACCTAAATAAAGGTTATTTTAATTAGAAAACACAAAATATAGAAACATTTAAATATCTAATTTTCTATACAATTGTATAAATAATAAAACAAGTGTATAAAATGAAGGACAATAATCTTACTAAGGTTTTAGAAGAATTATTTAGTAAACCAACATATAAATTTCACATAAGAGAATTAGCAAGAATTGCAAAGTTAAACCCCAATACAGTAATTAATATAACTAATAAATTAGAAAAAGAAGAAATTATAAAAAAAGAGAACAAAAAGCATATTGTTGAAATCTCACTAAACTTAGAAAATAAAAGAACTATTCAGGAGAAAAGAATATTTAATCTTTTAAGGATTTATAAATCAGATATTTTAGATTTTTTAATTAGGTTATATAGTCCAAAATCAATTTCTCTTATAGGAAGTTATTCAAAAGGGGAAGATATTGAAAAATCAGATATTGATATTGTAATAGATACAAATAAAAAAGAAATTGGGGATGTTTCAAAATTTGAAAAAATATTAAAAAGAAAAATCCATTTGTTAATTTTACCTCTTAAGGTTTCAGAAGAATTCTTCAATAATTTGATAAATGGGATTGTTTTATATGGGGCAATAAAAAAATGATGCCTTTTGATTATTTTGTAAAAAAAGGAGATATAAAAAAGAGCTCCCCTAATAAAGAACTTGCAATATCTCTTATAAAAGATATGGAAGAACGAATCAAAAAAAGTAATCTATTAGATTCTAATATTTTTCCAAAAATTATCTTTGAAAATATTTATGATGGTCTAAGAGACTTCTGTGATGCTATTCTTATAATAAATGGATTTAAATCTTACTCCCACCAGGCCTCAATATCTTATCTACTAAAACAAGGATTTGATGTTTCAGTTATTGAAGAATTTGATCAGTTTAGATATAAAAGAAATGGATCTAAATACTATGGCGAAATAATTTCTTTAGGTGATGCACAACAAATAAAAGATTTTTATAATAAACTTAAAAATAAAATTAATAGAATAATTAAGGAGAAGAATTTAAAATGAAAAACTTAGAGAAAAAAGCGAGAGCTTATACATTAAAAAATGCATTATCTCATGAGGGAAAAGCAACACAAGGCCCTGTAATTTCTGCATTGTTTAATGAAGGATTAAAGAAAACCGAAGTAAAAAAATATATTAAAAAGATTTCTGAAATAATTAAAGAAGTTAATTCTATGCCATTTGAAAAACAAAAAAAGGAATTTGAAAAATTAGAAAATAAAGTTAGTAAAAGAAAAATTAGAGAAGGACTACAAGAACTTCCAAATGTTAAAAAATCAGGGGTAATAATGAGATTTGCACCCTCTGCTTCCGGACCATTACATGTTGGACATGCATTAGTCGTAGGATTAAATATTCTTTATGTGAAAAAATATGGAGGAAAGTTTTATGTTAGAATTGAAGATACAAATCCAGATAATATTGTTAAAGAATCTTACAAATTAATTGAAAAAGATTCAAAATGGTTGTTTAAAAATTCTAAAATTATTATTCAATCAGATAGAATTGAAATTTATTATAAATATATTGAAAAACTAATTAAGAAAAATTCAGCTTATGTTTGTACTTGTTCAGCAGATTCCTTTAGAGAATTTGTTAAACAAAAGAAGAATTGTCCATGTAGAAAAACAAATAAAAATATGGAAAAGTGGAATAAAATGTTGAGTGAATTTAAAGAAGGAGAAGCTGTTTTAAGATTTAAATCAAATATGAAAGATAAAAATCCTGCAATGAGGGATTTTCCTTTAGCTAGAATTAATGAAACAAAACACCCACGAACAAAGAATAAATTTAGAGTTTGGCCTTTAATGAACTTGGCTGTTACTGTTGATGATATTGAATTGGGAATGACGCATATTATTAGGGGAAAAGATCATAGAGATAATGCAAAAAGACAGGAGATGATTTACAAAGTTTTGAGAAAGAAATTTCCATGGACTGCTTTTTTGGGAAGATTAAAATTTAAAGATATGGAACTATCATCATCAAAAATAAGAGAACAAATAGAAAAAGGTAAATTTACTGGATGGAATGATAAAAGATTACCAACAATTGCTTCATTAAAAAAACAGGGTTATAAGAAAGAAGCATTTTGGAAATTCTCAGAACAAGTAGGATTATCTGAAGTTGATAAAGTTATGGATAAAGAAGAGTATTTCAAGTTACTCAATAGTTTTAATAGATGAATTGTTTCATTTCAATTCCTTAAAATATCTGTTTTTAATATAATCAATAAAAGGTTTTTCTTTTTTTTCAATTTGATATCTATCTAAAGCATTGTAATAATTTTCTATATCTTCTATTGGAATATCTATTAAAGGGTAATCTTTTTTCCACAAAATCCAATTCATTAATAATCTAGATAATCTTGAGTTCCCATCAACAAAAGGCTGTATAGATATTAGCTTCATATGAATTAATGCTGCTAATTCCAAAGCATGATATCTCCTGTTTTCTGTTTTAAACCACTTAAAAAATATTTTTAGTTCTTTATCAACATAATTCCACTTTGGAGGAACATAACTAGTTCCTGCAATTTTAACATCTCTCTTTAATTCACTTCTTAATTTTCCTGCAATTGTATCATCAATTCCCGAGAATAAGATTTTATGCAGTCTTTTAAGGAAGTTTAAGTTTAAACTTCCTTTGTATTTTGTAATAGCTAAGATTCCTTTTTCATGATTTTCTAATTCTTTTGCTGTTCTTAAATTTCTGAAATTTTTAGGAATAACTCCTTCTTTTAATATCAAATAAGTTTGTCTTAATGTAATCTTTGCTCCTGCAAGCTTACTACTATCATAAGTAAACCTAATAATAAATTCTTTTAGCTTCTCATTTCTTTCTAAAGGACTTAGTTTTCTAATTTCATTCTTATAATCTTTTTTCTTTTTTTCTATTTTTTCAACATTTTCGTCAGAGAAAAATCTATATTTTCCTTTTGTTAATTCTTTTAAGAATTCTTTTTTTAATTGTTCAAGTCTTTTTTTTGGAGGTAGTGTTTTTCCAATATATTTCTTTTTTTGTATAACTTTCTTCCCTTTTCTTATAGAATGTATAAGAACCCAATATTCTTTATCTTTGACTTTTATTTTCTTTTTAAATACCATAATAGAGTTATGTACTACACTTTTTTAAGTGTTTCGGTTATGTACTACATTTTATAACATAAACCTCATCATTTTTCCTAACTAATGGTAATTTTATTCCTACTTCTTCATTCTTTTTACCTATTTTAACTGATTTTTTATTTATTTCAATATGTTTTACAAATGACTTTTCTAAACCAGTTGTTTTTCCAATTATAATAATCTCATCCCCAACTTTTAAATTTGATACTAATTTAATTGTTGCAACTTTTATTTTAGGATAATAATGAGTAATTTTTCCAACAAAATGTTTTTTTTCAGTTGATGCACTATGTTCGATATTTGCGAAATCATCTGAAGTTGGAACTCCTAAATAAAATCCAGATGAAAAACCCTTATTATAAATTTTTTTTAATTCATTTATTCCATTATCTATTTCTTTTTTTGTTAATTTTTTATTTATTGCTTTTTTATAAACTCTTACAACAATATCAACATACCGGGAGTCTCTATTTCTTCCTTCTATTTTAAAACTTGTAATTCCTACTTTTTTTAATTTATCTATAAAAGGTAAAGTGCAAAGATCTTTAGCTGAAAAAATCTTATTGTTTTCAACTTTTAATTCATTTCCTTCATCATCTCTAACAAAATAACTTCTTCTACAAGGATGCAGACATTTTCCTCTATTAGCAGAAGAATTAAAAAGAAATTGTGAAGTAAAACATCTTCCCGAAATAGAACTGCACATTGCTCCATGAATAAAACATTCAATATCAATTACCTTTGATATTTCTTTAATTTGTTTTAGATTTAATTCTCTTGCTAATATAATTCTTTTTGCACCAAGTTTCTTATAGAATTTTGCTGTATTTATATTTGAAACAGATGCCTGAGTTGAGATATGAAAGGGAATTTTATATTTCTTACAAAGTTGTATTATTGAAAAATCCCAACAAATAATAGCATCAATTTTATTTTTAACCTCTTTTATTATCTTTTCAATCTTTTTTATTTCATTATCATAAATTATTGTATTTAGTGTTAAATACATTTTTACTCTTTTTCCACAGATTTTTTTTATATTTTTTAAATCACTAATTTTAAAGTTCTTTGCAGATTCTCTCATACTAAATTCCTGTAATCCAAAATAAACTGCATCTGCCCCTGCTTTTATTGCAGTTGTTAACATTGGAAAATTCCCTGCCGGTGCAAGAAGTTCATATTTTTGTTTCATGAAATCTTAAAAAGAGTTAAGTTTAAAAATCCTTTTTATTTATAATTTTTATGACAGCTAAAATTGGGAGTTATCCCCATCATTTTGAGTAAGAATTTTTCTAGCTGTGCTTATATTTCTAATAAGAATATTTTTATACCATATTCAACTAAATTAAATTATGGTGGTTGTAGTCCATTGGTAAGACGCATGGTTGTGGTCCGTGAGAAGAGAGTTCGATTCTCTCCTTCCACCCTTTTAAAAAAGAGAAAATGAAAAAAGAAACAGTTAAAGGATTTAATGATTTTACAGGAAAAGAAGCTCTAAAAAGATCAGAAATTAAAAAGATCCTAATTGAGACTTTTGAAAAATATGGATTTAATCCAGCTGAAGCTCCAATAATTGAATATGAAGAATTTGTTAAAGCAGATAATTCAGGTGATGAAGCAGTTTCAGATATATTCAAACTTCAAGATAAAGGAAAAAGAAAGCTTGCATTAAGATATGAATTAACATTTCAATTAAAACGTTTAATGAGAAATAAGAAACTTCCATATAAAAGATTTCAAATAGGAGAAGTATTTAGAGACGAACCAACAACAGGAAATAGATTTAGGCAATTTACACAATGTGATGCAGATATAATTGGTGCAACAATAAAAGATGAAGCAGAAATTTTAAGTCTTATAAAAGATATACTTGATAAATTAAATATTAAATTTACAATATATGTAAATAATAGAAAATTATTAGATGAAATTTTAGATGAACAAAAAATAAAAAATAAAGAACAAGTAATAAAAGAAATAGATAAACTTGATAAATTGCCTGAAAAACAAGTTCTTTTAAATTTAAAAAAATTTAAAGCTGAAAAGCTTTTGAAAATATTTAAAAAACCAGAAAATTATTTTACAAAATATAAAGCTTATTCTGAAATTAAAGAATTAAAGAAATATTGTAATATATATAATGTTAAAGTAGAATTTACTCCATCTCTTGCAAGAGGTTTAAGTTATTATAATAAGACCGTTTTTGAAGTTAAAACAAAAGAAATGAAAGAAACAATAAATGCAGGGGGTAGTTATATGTTTAATGGAATTCAGTCATCAGGATTTGCTTTTGGATTAGAACGACTTTCTATGCTTGCAAAATTAAAACTTGAAAAAGAGAGAACTATGATTATATCTCTTAATCAAGAAAAAGTTGCAATTAAACTTGCTCAGAAATTAAGGGAAAAGGAAGAGGAAATAACTATATTTTATGGAAAGCCATCAAAAGCATTAGAATATGCTAATTCTTATGATATTGGTAAAGTTATCTTTGTTGGTAAAGAAGAAGTTAAAAAAGGTAAATTTAAGGTTAAGAATATGAAAACTGGAAAGGAAAAATTTGAATCATTTTAGTTGGATTTATTCCAGGAAAATATCCTCTTTTTTTTGCATTCTCAATATTTGTTCTTGAGTCTAATTTTATTATATTTTCAAGATTATTTGATTCATTTTCTTCTAGTCTTCCTAAAAAGAGAGGCACTCTATGCTTTTTTATCCCCCCAAGTAGATTATGTTTTTCCCAAGCTTTATTTAATGTTGGAGCAAATATATAGAATGTAACGTCTAATGGTTGTTTTTTAGCTTTATCATGTGCTTTTGAACATATCACCTTGTACCAATACATAAAGTAATATAGAAAAATTAGTTGATAAATTTTTATATCTTACAAAATTCATTAATCATATCTTTATTTCTAACTTCTGGATGAAATAATACACCATAAATGGGTTTTGTTTTATGTATAACTGCTTGAGGATATTTAGATTTTGCGAAAACATCAAATTCAGTTGACACTACACTATTGTTATGTAATGCATAAACTTTTTGTTTTCCATATTTGCCCAAGAATTCTTTTTTAAAAGATATTTCAATTTCACCTATTTCTTTATTTTTTATTAATTCGCCCTTGTAAAAAAGCAAAAGAATTTGCATTCCGCCACAAATTCCTAAGATAGGTTTTTGATAAACTTTTAGCCATTTAAAATAATCTAGATTTTTTAAAAAATCATTATCAATTAAACTTGT
>CEPZ01083734.1_pt1 | contig 11985 bp, 14 predicted proteins | sample 530461 | NCBI WGS metagenome assembly CEPZ01 (sample SAMEA2620106, study PRJEB7988) | marine metagenome | isolation source: saline water (ENVO:00002010), including | reverse complement strand
ATTGGGCAGAGTTCTTTGTTTAGTAAGGGGAAGTTGATTTTGATGGATGAGGCGGATGGGATTACGGGGAGTGATCGAGGAGGGGTTGTTGAGTTGATTAGATTGATAGATGAGAGTAGTTTTCCTATTGTTATTACGGCTAATGATATTTGGGGGAAGAAGTTTAGTGGGTTGAGGAAGAAATGCAATATTGTTAATTTGAAGGAGTTAGATGAGTTGGCTGTTAAAAGGATTTTGATGGGGGTTTTGTTTAAGGAGAAGAAAGAAGTAAAAATGGATGTGTTAGATCATATTGTTAAGCATGCTCGAGGAGACGTTAGGGCTGGGTTGAATGATTTGCAGAGTGTGTTTGATGTTGGGGAGGAGGATTTTCTTAGTGAGATAAGTAGAGAGAAAAGTGAGAGTGTGTTTAATGTTTTGAAGAGGGTTTTTCAAGGGCCTCTGGATGATAGGGTTGTGAGGGCTTTTGATAGGACTGATGTTAATTTGGATGAGGTGTTGTTGTGGATTGAAGAGAATATCCCGCTTGAGTATCAGGGCGATGCGTTGGTTCGGGCTTATGAGTTGTTGAGTAAGGCGGATTTGTTTAAGGGTAGGATTTATAGGCAGCAGTATTGGAGGTTTTTGGTTTATCAGTCATTCTTTTTATCGGCAGGGGTTTCGAGTGCTTCTAAAAACAAAAATGATAAGTTTGTGAGTTATAAGAGGCCTTCGAGAATATTGAAAATATGGTTGGCTAATCAGAGGAATTTTAAGATGAAGGGAGTTGTCGAGAAGTATGCTTCGTTGTGTCATTTGAGTAAGAAGAAGGCTAATAAGGATAAGTGGTTGTTGCCGTTTATACTTGAGGGGGTTGATGAGAGGACTAAGAGGAGATTGGATTTGGATGAGAAGGAAGAGGAGTATTTGAAGGAGAAGAGGGTGGATATGGTTGTTAGTGGTGGGTTGAATAGGTTTGGGGGTTAGACTAAATTATTATCTCGTAATTATCTGAAAGGGTTTGTATTATTTCTTCTCTTGGGTTTTCAACTCCCTGAGCTGGGTCTGTAATATTTGTAATTTTTCTAGCTATATTTCTGTAAGTGTCTGATACTTCCATGAAGACTTCAGTTGGGACTTTGTATTCAGCGGCTAGTTTTCTTCTTTCATCCATTCTTTGACTGTTGAGTAAAACGTTGGCCTCTAGTCCTGATTTGGTTAGAAGGAAATCTCTAAACGGTTCTTTTGAGTTTTCGACATATTTTCCTTTGTTGTGATTTTCTAAATCCCATAATCTTGATGAGTCAGGAGTTATTACTTCGTCTATGATTATCATATTTGAATTCCCATTATTATATCTAACGTACCCAAATTCAAGTTTTGTATCGACCAATATCTCATTTTCATTAAAAAGATAATCTCTTGCAAGCTCAAATCCTTTTATTAACATTTCTTCGCAATTAAGTACATCTGATAGAGATTTAAACCCTAATTTTTCCCAGTTTAGAGTTATTTGGTCTCTTGTTAGATTTGCATCTTCTCCGCTGGGTAAGCCCTTGATTGCTAGTGATCCTTTTGTTGTGGGGGTTAGGTGTATAGCTCCTAGGTTTTGATTTTTTTCTAGATCATTTGGTAATTTCATTCCGCAGAATATTCTTTCTCCTGAATTGTATGCGCGCCACATGCTTCCAGTTATATATTCTCTGGCAATTGCTTCAATTTTGATTGGTTCGGCTTTTTGGACTAACCATACTTGCGGATGAGGGTCGTCTAGGAGATGGTTATCTATATTTAGTTTTTCCTCGAATAAATTAAACCAGTAGTTTGATATAGCATTTAAATATACTCCTTTTCCAGGGATTCCTGCAAGTTTTTCTGATTGCCAATTAACATCAAATGCAGAAATTCTGTCGCTGGTTATCATGATTCCGAGGGTTGAATCTTGATGGATGTCAAATGGTTGTTTAGCGAATCCATATTCTTCAATAATTCTTTTACTATCTTCATCAGTCAACCAATAAACAGATCTAACTTTTCCATCATGAATTTCTTGATTTCTAATTGGGAAATCGTTAGTTATTGTTAATACTTCATCTGCTAAACTCATATGGTTGGTTACAGAACTAAGTTTATAAGCTTTATAGTAAAAGTTTCATCAAAAATAAGTAATTAAAATAAATTAAATAATTTCTTCTTTTGGTTCTTCGGTTTCTGCTTCTGGTTCGGATGGTTCTTCTGCTGGTGTTTCCTTTGCCGGTTCAGTAGTTTCTGTGGTTGGTTCAACTGGTGTTTCTCCTGCTTCAGTTGGTTCGGCTGGAGCTTCTTCTGTTGCTTCTGATCCATCTAGTTTTTCCATACTTCCGAATTTACCAGATGTGAGTTGTTTCTCGCCTTGGAATTCGTTTACGTAACCGTTAACGATTTTGATTTTATCTCCGTCTTTGAATCTTGAGACGTCATCATTCCATAGGGTTAGTTTTACAGAACCTGATTCATCCTTGAGCATGGCGTTAGCGACTTTTAGTTCTTTACCGAATTTGTTGAAAGATTTCATTTCTCCGATTTCGTGGATAGTTCCTTCAACGTTTACGTTACCTTGACCGATTGTTAGTTCAGATATCATATTTTTTCTAGTTCCTCCTTTATTATTGTTTCAAAAGCTTCAAAAGGTTGGGCGCCTTCGATAGGTCTTCCGTTGATGAAGAATCCAGGGGTTCCTGAGATTCCGTAGCTTGTTCCTTCGGCTAAGTCTTTATTGACTTCTTCTGCCATTGTTCCGTCGTCGAGGCAAGTGTCGAAGGCTTGTTGGTTTAGGTTTAAGTCTTTTGCATATTGTTTTAAGTTGTCTATTGATAGGGCTTGTTGGTTTTCGAAGAGTTTGTCGTGCATTTCGAAATATTTATTTTGTTGTCCTGCGCACTCGGCTGCTTCTGCGGCTTTTTGGGCATTGGGGTGTATGTCGTTTAAGGGGTAGTCTCTAAAGATGAGTTTTACTTTTCCTGTTTCTATGTAGTTTGTTCTTAGTAATGGTAGGGTTTCGGTGTAGAATTTTCCGCAGAATGGGCATTCGTAGTCTGAAAATTCGATTATTGTGATTGGTGCGTCGGCTTGTCCTTCAACCGCGTCATCGTCTTCACTGACCTGTATTGGTTGTTGATTGTTTGTAGGTGGTTGGTTTGGAGGTCCTTCTTCGGTTATTGGTAGGGCTATTTGTACAAAGTATTTTCCGTCTTTGGTTATGAATACTGGTATGTTTTGTCCGTTGTATGAGACTGTTATTTCGTATAGGAATCCTAGGTCTGTGTTGGAGATGTACGTGACTCCTCCGCCGGTTCTAGCGTTGAGGTAGTCGATTATTATTTCTCCTGCTTCTTCTCCGGTTGTTGATGAAGATATTGTTAATGAGGATATTGGAGAGTTTCCTGAGTACATCATGTATAGTAATGCTATGGTTATAATTCCTAGAACTATTGCTGCGATTTTCCAAGGGTTTTTTACTCTTAACGAGTCTGGGCTGTTGTCTATTTTAGGGAAGTGGTCTTTTTTTGGAGGGTTGTGAGGGTTGTTGTGAGGTTCTTTGGGGTGTTCGTGGTTGTGGTGGTTGTGTTCTCGGGGATTGTGATTGTGTGGTTTGTGGTCGTGGGGTTTGTGTTCATGTGGTCTGAATTCATTTGGTCGATGGTTATGAGGTTTGTGATCAGAATGTCTAGGGGGTTCGTGGTTTCTATTTTGAGAATGTTCGTTATTGGTTGGATAGTCCATTGTTTTGATAGAATAAAGTCTTTTAAAAACATTTTGGTGGTTTTTTGTTATTGGTTAGTATACAAAGAGTTAAAAATTGTTGAATCTATTTATTTTTAAGGAGAGTGAGTAAAATGCCATACGATATTGCGATAGGGAGGAATAAAGAGGATAAGGCTAAGTATGGTCAGGATGGGTTGGTTTATATTGGGAAGGGGTATGTTAAGATGGGGAATTATACTTCGCTTTCGAATCGGTTGTGGTTGGATGTTGTGAGGAGTCATGTTATATTGATTGCGGGGAAGAGAGGGAGTGGGAAATGTTTGGCAGGAGATACTTTGATTAGTTTAGATGATGGGTCATTAGTTCCTATAAAAGATCTTGAGAATAATAATAATAGAATTGTTTCATTGAATGGAAAACTTAAGATAGAGAAATCTGAAAAGAGTGAATTCTTTGATCGTAAAGTTGATAAGATGTTGAAAGTGAGACTGAGGAGTGGCAAGGAAATAAAATTGACTAAGGAACATCCCCTTTTAACAATTAAGGGTTGGGAGGAGGCGGGTAATTTGAATATTGGTAGTAGGATTGCTACTCCTAGAAATTTACCTAGTTTTGGAGATGGTTTTATGCCTGATCATGAAGTTAAATTATTGTCTTATTTGATAGCAGAGGGACATACAAAAAAGATTGTTTTATTTTCTAATTATGATGATAAGATTGTTGATGATTTTGGGGATAGTCTTAATGCATTTGATTCTTCTTTGAGATTGGTTGAAGATCAGAAGGGTCATTATAGGATTTCTCAACCTGAATATAGGACTGAAATTGAGAGATATAGTCTAGAAAGAAATGAAAAAGGGCAATTTGTTAAGGGGAATGGCAATATTGTTAAGAAAAGAAGTATTAGAAATTTGATAGAAAGAGAGGAGTTATATGGGAGACTTGCTAAAGAGAAATTCTTGTCTCAGAATATTTTGAGATTAAAAAAAGAAAAATTGGCTTTATTTTTGAATAGGTTGTTTAGTTGTGATGGGAGTATTTATAAGACAAATGATTATTGGGAGATTTCTTATTCTTCTTCTTCTGAGAGATTAATAAGGCAAGTTCAGAATTTGCTTTTAAGATTTAATATTTTATCAAAGTTGAGAAATAAGAAGATTAGATATAATGGAGATTATGTAGATAGCTATGAGTTGGTTTTGAATTCAGAGAATGTTATTAAGTTTATTGATGGGATAGGATTTTTTGGTGAGAAAGAGAAAAGAGAAGTTATTGCTAGAGGCGAGATTTTGGCTAAGATTAGGAATCCTAATGTGGATACTATTCCTAAGGAAGTTTGGGAAACATTTAAACCAAATAATTGGGCGGAAGTGGGGAGGGCTTTTGGTTATAAACATCCTAAGGCCATGCGTGAAAAAATGAGATATTCTCCATCTAGGCAGACTTTATTGCAGATAGCGAAGGTTGAGCAGGTGAATGGATTGAAATTGTTGGCTGAATCTGATATCTTTTGGGATGAGATTGTATCTATGGAGATTTTGGAAGGAGATTTTACTGTTTATGATATATGTGTTCCTGGAAATCATAATTTTGTTGCAAATGACGTAATTGTTCATAATAGTTATTCAATTGGAGTATTAGCCGAGGAGATGTGTAAACTTCCTCCGGAGGTTAGGGAGAATATTGCGCCGATTATTTTTGATACTATGGGGATTTTTTGGACTATGAAGTATAAGAATGATAAGGATATTGAGGCGTTGGAGGAGTGGGAGTTGAAGGGGGAGAATTTGGGGGTGAATGTTTGGGTTCCGGGGGGGTATGTGGAGGAGTTTGAGAAGAGGAAGATTCCAGTGGATCATAAGTTTTCTCTTGCGGTGAATGAGTTGGATATTGAAGATTGGTTGAGTATTTTTGAGTTGCCGATGATTGATCCGATTAGTGTTTTGATTCAGAAGTCGATAAATAAATTGTTGGCTAAGGGAGAGTTTGATTTGGATGATATTATTAATGAGGTTAGGGAAAATAAGGATGCTAGCGATGAGAGTAGGAAGAGTTGTTCTGCGTTGTTTGAGGCGGCTAAGTCTTGGAAGGTTTTTGCTAAAAATGGCGAGGAGAGTACTAAGATCGGGGATTTGGTTGTTGCGGGGAAGACTACTGTTCTTGATATTTCGATGTATAGTTCGGTTGCTGCGTTTAATGTTCGTGCGTTGATTATTGGGTTGGTTAGTAAGAAGTTGTTTAATCAGAGAATGATGAGTAGGAAGAAAGAGGAGATAGATAGTATTCATCATGTGTTGGATAATGTTAGTGAGAAGAAAGAGATGCCGTTGGTTTGGATGTTTCTGGATGAGGCGCATGAGTTTTTGCCTAATGATTATAAGACGCCTGCTACGAATTCTCTTGTGCAATTGTTGAGAGAGGGGAGGCAGCCGGGGATTTCTATGGTGTTGGCGACTCAGCAACCGGGGGTTATTCATAGGGATGTTATGACGCAGTCGGATATTGTGCTTGCACATCGTCTTACAAATAAACATGATATTGATGCTCTTAACGAGATAATGCAGACTTATATGTTGGCTACTATTCAGAAGGAGATGAGGGAGTTGCCGGATTTGAAGGGGAGTGGGATTATTTTGGATGATAACAGTGAGAGGATTTATCCGGTTAGGATTCGGCCGAGGTTGACGTGGCATGGGGGGGAGGCGCCGAAGGCGATTGTTGAGGAGAAGAAGGTTTTTGTATAGGTAGATTTATTAGGTTTTGAATGTTGGTTTTGAGATGGATAGAAGAGGATTTTTGAGGACGGGTGTTGGAACAGGTCTGGTTTTTCCTAGTTTATTTAGTGGGGGTTATTTTTCGAGTAAGTTAGTTGAGTTTGCTTCTAGATTTGATGGGGTTGAAGGTATTACAAGAGGGAATTGTCCTGAGGAGGGTGGTGAAGTGTATTATTTTTTGAGACCTAGTAGGTATGATGCTGATTTTGAGGAGGAGTTATGTGATTTAGATATTCAATTGTTTAGGGGAGGTTATGATTGTAGTTTGAGTTGTTGGCCTGCAAGTTTAGATTATGTTGAGAATGAACCTTTTTTGGGAGAGGTTGTTTGGAGAAGGGATGGTTAGAGTTTCTGTTCATATTTTTCAGTATATTTGTTTACAACTCTTGCTAATGAATCTCTTCCTTGATCAAAGTAAGGTTTTCTATCTATAGATTCCAGGAATCTTCTTAATGAGGTTTCATTTTGAGTTGCGTCTGGTTCGAGAGAGCTGTCTAGAGAGACTCTGCAAACATATGTTAAATCTTGAGAATGTTTTGCTGTTGATTTGGGGGCTGTTTTTAGAGTGTCTAGGCATGAATTGATTATGCAATTTGAATCGTATTCTCTTGTTTCTTCTGTTGCTCTTACTATCTCTTCCATAACTGATATTGTTTCTTCTGGGGAAGTATGAACATTATCTTCATGTGTCATAGGTATTAGATAGTGGAATCTTATATTTCCGTTTGGTATCATGATATTTTTGAGTGATGATAGTTAATAAATATTGATGTTGGTTAGAATATAAGTTATAATTTGTGTTCGTATTTTTTTAGGTCTATTTTGTTATTTTTGATTTCGATTCCTTCTTGTTTTAGGAGTTTGATTTTGTTTTTTAGTCCTGATGCGAATCCTCCGAATTGTCCATTTGAGTTGATTACTCGGTGGCAGGGGGTGTGTGGGGAATTAATAAGGTTTTCATTATGAAAAGGCCGAGGGTTTTTGTTCATGGCGTTGCCTACTGCTCGATAGGCTTTTGTGTTGAGTTTGTTGGCTATGGCTTTGTATGTTGTTAGTTTTCCTTTTGGAACTTTGTTTAGTATTTGGTAGCATTTTTGGTTGAATGTTTGTTTTTGCATTTTTGATTTTGAATGTTTTGGTATCTTAGGTGATTATGATGAGGTGGAAGTATTTTGATTTGGTTTGTTGTTTGATTATCTGATTAATTCTCCCATAACATCTTGAAAGAAGACCTCTGTTCCTCTGTGGTGTATTGTTTCTCTTCCTGTAAAATAACTATAATCTCCATTCATTTCAAATGAATATCTGAAGTCTCCTTCTTCAAATTCTGAGGGTCCTCTAAAGGGCATTGAATCATTCATCCTTCTTAGGGCTTTTTTTAAGAATGGAAATGCTTCGTTTTGGAAGAAATCATTAGAATAATCTTTATTATGTTTTCCTTGATAACTCATACACCAAACTGGTTGTCCCTCTAAAAAAATAACTTCTCTACCAGGTGCCCAACTACTTCCCGCATAGGAGTCATGATATTCCCAATCTCCTTTTTTGTAATTGTAATCTTTGTGTCCGGGTAATACTGGTGTCTCACATTTATGTTTTGATTTGACCTCCTTTGGTGCTGCATAAGTATTTTTGTGGGCTTCAGATATAAAGGCTAATAATTCTTCTTTGTTTACTTCTTTGTTATTCTCCATTTTCTAGTATGGCCTAATTATTTTAGTTAATAAAATTATCTTTGAATATAGGGTTTTTTGTTTTGGATGCAGTATAATGCGATCATTAGTTCTGATGCGATGTAGGCTAGATGGGGTTTGTTGACTAGGTTTCGTTTTACTATTTCTTTTATGATTTTGTCGGGGTTTGTTGCGGTTAGTTCTAGGGTTAGTTCGTGGTTGTTGTTGACGAAACCGCAGTGGATTTTGTTGTTGTTTATTTTTACTAAGAAATAGCCGTTGGGGTCTTTTTGCCAGGGGTATGTGTTGTTGTCACAGTTTACTGTTTCTCTGTCTTGTTTTATTGTTATTTGTTTTAGGGGGCATTTGGTTTGCATCTTAGATTTGGTAGAAGTTAGGGGTATTTAAGGTTTGTTGATTGTGAGCTTTTGCGTTTTACACTTAAAATGCTCACAAACTCAACTTTTGCATGGCCCTTATAAAACCCCAAAGTCCGACACGCAAAATGCAAAAGTTGAGTGGTTATCTTCCTTTCAGAAAATATAATCCTATGGCTCCTATTATCAATAAAATGATTCCGATAATATTTGAAGAAGAACCGTTTAAGTTTGCTATTGTGTTTCCAGTTAGATTTGGTGAAAAAAATAATATTGAGAAGGATAATGCGATTAAGGGTAGAAATCCTAGTTTTTGGACAATTCTTTTCTCTAATCTTGAAATTTCTTTTTCTCCAAAATTCTTATGACCTATTTTATTCTCTCTTCTAAGCTGCTCTGCGGTAGAGTCTATGTTTCCGTTATTTAATTTAATTAATTCTTTAAGATGTTTATTGCTACACTTGAATTTATCCCTATAATAAAGAAGTTTTGAAATTTGACTTGATAGTTCTAAAGCTTCTATTGAATTTGCAGAATTTTTAAGCTTTGGATTTTTTTTCGTACCATTTAATTGCATTAAGGAAGATTGTTGAGGCTTTGTCAAAATTTCCTTCAATAGCAGCCTTTTTTCCAATACTTAAATCTGGTTCTGTTTTTGCCATTTAGTTAGGAGTTTTTTATAATTTATAAGTATTTCCTAGGGGTAAGTTAATATCATTTAATTTAGTTAAGTACATGAATAGTTAATCGATATCGATATTTACTTGGGGCTATGATTCCGGCTTTTACTGTTTTTGTGATTTTGATTTTTCTTTTGAGTTGTTTGGCTTCTTCGATTAGGTTTTGTTTTATGGTTTTTAGGTTGTCTTCGTGGGAGAAGGCTTGGTAGAAGATCTTGGTGTTTTTCTTTGCGGAGGTTAGTGCTTGTTTTAAGAAAGTTGTTTTGAGATTGGGCCTTGTCATTATTATTATGTCAAACTTTTGTTTTGGGATTTTGGTTTTTACGTCGCCTTGGATTATGGTGTATTCGGTTGATTTGATTTTGTTTAGTTTTTGATTTTCTTTTGCGTACTGATGGCAGGCTTTGCTGATTTCTATGGAGGTTATGTGTTTGGGGTTGGCTAGTTTTTTGATTATGATTGGGTAGGCTCCGATTCCAGAGAACATGACTAGGACTGATTGGTTTCTTTTGATTGATTTGGCTAGATTTTTTCTGTCGTTTGATTGGCGAGGAGAGAAATAGCAAGTTTGGACGTTTAGTTTTAGTAAGGAGTTATTTTCTTTGTGGACTGTGATTAGGTTTTTGTCTCCTAGTAGATGTTTGGTTTTGAAAGTTCTTAAACGGCCTTTGATGTCTGTTGATTTTTCTAGTACGGTTTTGATGTTTGGTTGTTTTAATAATTTTTTTGCTTCTTTTAGTTTTCTTGCTTTGCTTTTGGGTTTTCCATTTGCTTCGGATTTGATTATTGCTATGCTTCCTATTATGTCGTAGTCTGCCATGTTTATTGTTTTTTGAGTTGATCTTCTTTTCTATCAAGATCTCCTTCTTTTGCTTTTATCTCTTTTTCGTAATATCTTACTAAATTTTCATCTTTTCTTCTTTCTGCTTCTTCAAGTTTGTCTTCATGAAATTCTATTTGCTTTTTTAGGCTTTTTATTCCTTTTTTTAATCTCTTTTTTCTTTTAACCATTTTTCTTGTTTTAAATTTTCTTTTTTGATATATTTCATTAATCTTTCTGCTTGACTGAGTGGTAATATATCTTTTGACTTTCCTTTGTCATTCTTTATGTAGAGATATCTTTCGTATGCAATTACGGATCCAGATATCTTTTTTACTAACTGAATTAACTCCTGTGTTTTCCACAGTTTATTTTTTATAAGACAATTTATTATATAAATTCCTCTTAGTCTAAGTATTAATGAGTATGCAGTTGAATCTCCAGTATTTATCTGTTCTAAATCTTGATCTAGTTCCATGGCTGCTTTGTTCATATTCATTGCTGATTTAGTTGTTTCTATATGCCATTTGAGGTTTTTGTAGGTTGGTTTGGTTTTTTTGTATTTTCCTAGGAGATTGTTGTTTAGGATTGGTTTGGCTTCTATAATCCAAGGGAGTATTGGAATTGCATTTTCTTTTACTTGTTTTTCTAGACTTTCTATTGAAATTAATGTTAGTTCATATCTTCCTTCGATTATTCTATGGTTTTTGTTTGTCGTGATTACTAGGATGTCGATATCTGATTCGTTGGTTTGTTCGTCTCTTGCGTGGCTTCCTATGAGGTAAATTCCTAGAGTTATTGGGAGAAGGTTGTTTTTTGTTAGAATTTGTAGAGTTTTTTGGGTTATGTCCTCTATTGATTCTTCTATTAATTCTATTCTTGCTTTGTTACCTTGCCAGGATTTAGGTAAGACTACGCCTGCTGAATTTCCTATTTTTACTATTGGTTTTATTAGTTGTGTCTCCATATGTTATAACATGTTATAACGTTTATAAAGATTTTGGTTTGATTTTTTGGTTCGAGAAAGATATTTAAAGTTGTTTTATTATATGATTGGATGAAGAAGGTGTTTGGATATTTGATTGCATTTCTGGGTTTATTAGTTTTAGCTAGTAATTCGGCAATTGCTCGTTCTCAGTTTGAGTTTCTTGGGGGGATTGATAAGTTAGTGTTGTTGATTCCTGGGTTGGTGTTGGTTTGTTTGGGAGTTGTTATTTTGATTGTTCTTGGGGGTGGTTCTTCGAGGGGTGGGAAGGTTAAGCATGTTTCGGAAGAGGTTCCGATATATAAGGGGGAGGGGAAGAAAAGGCGGATTGTGGGGTATAAGGCGGAGTAGGTGTTGGGGTTATTTGGATATATATAGGATTATATTTTTATAGATATTTTATCGATGTCCCCTAGCGAGTTGTCTTTCAAGTCTTTTTATATTTTTCTTGACCCTATTACTGGGGTCAGTAATATTATTTAAATTATCTAATTCTGCTTCAATCCTTCCAAGTCTAGCATCTTCTAATCTATGTAAATATTTCTGAGTTCCAGCAGCCCCTACATATTGGTGGATCCACTTATCAAGTAAAATATTTGCTATAATAAATACTAGTCCTATGAGGTATATCCAATTAATAATCCCTGAAGATATTTCTTCTAAGTGTATTCTTTGCCAGTATAACATAAAATAGAATAGTCCATACATGGTCCAGACAAATTGTCTCGCGAATGGTCCTATGTCGGAATTATGGACGAAGTAGAAAATAACTAAAATTGGGGCTACAATTCCAAATGTTGCTGCTAGGGCTCCGTAGGGTAGTAGGATTGCTCTTATAATTTCGGCATCTGGTAAGTATCTGATAGATAATATTGAGACTCCTATTGTTACGAGAAAGTGCGCCCCCCTATTGGATCCAAATATGTCTACATTTTTTAATGCAATACTTATCA
>CEPZ01006459.1_pt1 | contig 11992 bp, 29 predicted proteins | sample 530461 | NCBI WGS metagenome assembly CEPZ01 (sample SAMEA2620106, study PRJEB7988) | marine metagenome | isolation source: saline water (ENVO:00002010), including | reverse complement strand
TCTTCCTAGAAAGAATTAATATAGAATAGAGAGATAAAATGGCATTATTTGCCGGGAGTAGAATAACTTGGTAAAAAAACAGAAGGATTTATAAAAATGGCTGGACCTGATTGTGTTAACGAAAAGTGTAAAAATCCATTATGTGATTGCGACCCATGTGATTGTACAGAAGAATCATTTTGTACATGTTGTCATATGTGGGATGGTGAATCCACTGGTGAATCTACAGGGGATTAAACAGTGTGGGTTTTTTTAATTTCTAATATTGCCGGTTCTATTTTAGGTATGGCAGCAAACAGTTGGTTTGTTGACACTAAGATGGGTGTTTGGTTTTATAGTATAGTTGATAATGTTTCGACATGGGCAACAAATAAATTGGGATTGAAAATTTTAAAGGATGAAGATAATTGGAAGACTAAATATCCGAATGTCACCATGAAAATTAAAGAACTTGAAAAAAGACTAAATAAATTAGAAAAGGAGAATTAAATGAGTAATTTTATTTCAGATAGAATTAATGAAGCTTCCTCTCACCAAGGCCTAATTGTTGCAGCTGCAGCATGTGCCGTACTTTTTGGTGGTATGGGACTAACTCAAGTTGTTTTATATGGTGCCCTTGCTTGGGGCGTTTGGTCTATGTTAAAGAAGGACTAACGTCGTGTCAGAATTGGAAACAGAGGTCAAACTTATAAAAAATGAATTGAACAGTCAAAAGAAAATTTATGGCCGTTTGGATGTTGCAATTGAGAAATTGTCTGATGTTTCCAATTCTATTCACCGTATGCTTGCTGTACATGAAGAAAAACTTACTAGACAAGAAGAAGCTATCTTTGAAGCAGAACAACAAATAGAGAATAGACGTACTGAACTTACTGCAAAGATAGATGAACTTCATTCTCGTATTACCACAAATACAAAAGATATTATGCAGTTGGTTTCAGACCAACATCTCAAATGTACTGCTGATATTCAAAAAATACACGATGAAATTCGAACTGAAGTTCTCGCAGTTAATAATAGAATGGGTGTATTAGAAAAATGGCGCCATGTTCTTATTGGCGGTTCAATAGTAGTAGGATTTATGTTACATAAATTTATCGATTTTGGTTCTTGACATTTTCACCGTGATGGTGTATACTTTATTTTATTATGTCTTATATTGACTCAAAATATCTCAATATTCTTAGCCCCCAACTTATAAGATTTAAAAAGAAGGGGGATTTTTTATGGAATTTTCGTTGTCCGTATTGTGGAGATTCCCAGAAATCCCGTTCTAAGGCTAGGGGATTTGTTTATCGAAAGAAAAATGATTTGTTCTATAAGTGCCATAATTGTGGTATGGGCACAACTTTAGGCAACCTTCTTAAACATGTAGACTCTAAAATTCATAAAGACTATATAATGGAGAGATATCGAAATGGGGTTAAGTCTAACAACCCAGAGCCGGAGTTTAAATTTGATGTTCCAGTTTTTGAAAAAAATATATTCAAATCTCTTAAATCCATATCATGCCTTGCCCCAACCCACCCGGCGAGAAGAATGGTTGAAAAGAGAAAATTATTTGAATACTCCCACGATCTATTTTTATGCCCAACATTTTTCAAATTCACGAATACACTAGTACAAAATAAATTTCCTTCCTTGGATGGCGACCACCCAAGGTTGATGATTCCGTTTAGAGATGAGAAGGGAGAAATATTCGCATATCAAGGCAGAGCCTTCGGCTCAGAGATTCCTAAGTATATCACAATCAAATTAGATGAAGATGCTGACAAGATTTTTGGTCTAGATAGAGCAATACATGACAAACCTGTGTTGGTTGTAGAAGGACCACTAGATAGTTTATTCCTTGATAACTGCATTGCAGTTGCAGGGGCTGATTTCTCCAAACCTTTGTCGATTGGTGGTAGACTTATGCAGAATGGTGAGTTGACAATTATATTTGACAATGAGCCAAGAAACAAAGAGATTTGCAAACAGATTGAGAAGACTATAAGTCAGGGAAGAAAGATTGTGATTTGGCCGGATCATATAAAACATAAAGATATTAACGATATGATTATGGCGGGATACACTAAAGAACAAATACAACAAATTATAACAAACAATACCTTTCAGACAGCAGCGGCTAGTCTAAGGTTTGCAGAATGGAGAAAAATAAATGCCTAACAACTATCTTCCAACATCATATCAAGAATTTATACATTTATCAAGATACTCAAGATGGTTACCAGAAGAAGAAAGACGAGAAACGTGGGAGGAAACAGTTGCTAGATATTTTAATTTTTTTACCGAACATCTTAAAACCCAACATAAATTCAATTTAACAAAAGAATTAAGAAATGAACTAGAAGACGCAATATTGTCTTTACAAGTCATGCCTTCCATGCGTTGTCTTATGACAGCGGGGGAAGCACTCAAGAGAGAGAATATTGCTGGGTATAATTGTTCTTATATTGCAGTTGATCGACCTCAAACATTTGATGAAATTTTATATGTATTGATGAATGGTGTTGGTGTAGGATTTAGTGTAGAACGTCAATATATATCACAATTACCAACCATCGCCGAAGAATTTCATAAATCAGATACGACTATTATTGTTGCAGATAGTAAACTTGGATGGGCTAAAGCCTTCAAGGAATTGGTTGGTATGTTATATGTGGGACAGGTTCCTTGTTGGGATTTGTCAAGGATACGTCCAGCTGGTGCGACTCTTAAAACATTTGGTGGTAGAGCATCAGGCCCAGAACCATTAGAGTCTCTATTTAATTTTACTGTATCGGCATTTAAAAGCGCTGCTGGGCGCAAATTAACCTCTATCGAATGCCACGACATAGTATGCAAAGTTGCTGAAATCGTTGTAGTAGGTGGAGTTCGTCGTTCTGCATTGATTAGTTTATCAAATTTGTCTGATGACCGTATGCGACATGCTAAAGAAGGTCAATGGTCTCACAATTATAGTCAACGTGCTCTTGCAAATAACTCTGCTTGTTACACAGAAAAACCAGATATTGGTATTTTCATGGATGAATGGAAATCTCTTTATGATTCTAAATCAGGTGAACGAGGAATTTTCAATAGAGTTTCAGCACAAGCACAAGTGAAAAAAACAGGGAGGAGAGATGCTGAACATGAATTTGGTACTAATCCTTGTTCTGAAATCATTTTAAGGAATCGTGAATTTTGTAATTTATCAGAGGTTGTAATAAAGGCAACTGATACTAAATCTTCTCTTTTAAAAAAGGTGCGACTCGCCGCAATTCTTGGAACTATACAATCTACATTAACAAACTTCAAATATGTTTCTGCTGCTTGGAAAAGAAATTGTGAAGAGGAAAGACTTTTGGGTGTGTCATTAACTGGTATTGCAGATAATCAACATACCAATGGTGCTACGGATGTATCCAAGCAAGCATTACCAAGATTATTACGAGATTTGCGTAAAGAAGTAATTAAAACTAATGCTGAATTTTCAAAGAAAATAGGTATTAAACAATCTGCAGCAACTACCTGTGTGAAGCCGTCCGGTACAGTTTCGCAGTTGGTTGATTCTGCTTCTGGTATTCATGCTCGACACAATCCTTTTTATATCAGAACTGTTCGTGGAGACAAGAAAGACCCTCTAACAAAGATGATGGTTGATATTGGATTTCCTGCTGAAGATGATGTGATAAATCCAAGTCATACAACTATATTTTCTTTTCCTATGAAAATAGATAAGGGGTCTTTGTTTCGTACAGATTTGTCTGCTATTGAACAACTTGAGTTGTGGTTGATGTATCAGAAAAATTGGTGTGAACATAAACCCTCTATTACAATTTCAGTAAAGGAACATGAATGGCTTGCTGTCGGCGCATGGGTTTATAAACATTTTAATATTATGTCTGGGGTTTCATTTTTACCCTATAGTGATCATAATTATAAACAGTCTCCATATCAAGATTGTAATGAAAAAGAATATAAAATGCTTCTTGAAAAAATGCCTGTAGAAATTGATTGGTCAAAATTGACAGATTATGAAAAAACAGATACAACTGTCGGTGTACAAGAACTAGCATGTACTGCTGGATTTTGTGAAATACAGTAAAACATGAAATTATATGTTTGTGAATCTTGTGAAGCAGAATTTTCTGTAAAACATCATATGGATGATATATATTATATAGTATCCTATTGTTTGTTTTGCGGTGAAAAATTATCTGAGGAATTTGAAGACGAAATAGAGGAATGGGATGATGAAGATGAATGAGCTGCCACGGCAGCTTCAACAACTGATGATTCTTACAATGGAAGAGTGTGGAGAATTAACCCAAGCATGTTCTAAAATAATGAGACATGGATTTGAAAAAAAAACAAAGAAAAAATTTCATTGAAGAAATTGGTGACGTTCAGTGTATGATAGAGTTATTACAAGAATATGACTATATATCATATACGGAAATAGAAGAAAGAATAAAAGTGAAACGTGCTAAATTATCTAAATGGAGCGACTTAGTTGAAGACCCAGAGCGCTAAATCAAAAGGTCGCAGATTCCAACAATGGGTTCGTGACCAACTTATAGAACAACTTGGCGTACACCCAGAAGATATTGAATCTCGTAGTATGGGTTCGCCAGGTGAAGATCTAATCATGGCCCGTGCTGCAAGAGAGAAGTTTCCGTTTTCAATTGAGTGCAAGAACCAAGAATCACTAAACGTGTGGAAGTCATACGAACAAGCAGAGGCAAACTCTGGTGATCATGAACCTGTCGTTTTTATCAAGAGAAACAACCAAAAACCCCTAGTGGTTGTTGATGCAGAATATTTTATTAGGATACATAATGAACTGGTGGATTGATCAATATAAACAATATCATGCTGAATTGGACAAACATTATCCCGGCAATAATTTAAAACCACAGCTGCATCACATTATAGATTTAGTAAAAGATACTAAATCTGAAACTCTATTGGACTATGGATGCGGTAAAGGATTGCAATATACCAAATATAAACACCATGAAGAACTTGGTGTGATGCCGAAATTGTATGATCCTGCTGTGCCGGAATATGAAGACCTACCAGATGGACCCTTTGATGGGGTATATTCTACAGATGTGATGGAACATATACCAAAAGAACAGTTGCCAGAAACTTTTGACAACATATATTCCCGAGCAGAAAGATTTGTGTTTTTTGCAATATGTACCAAACCAGCAATTGCAATTCTTCCAAATGGAGAAAATGCACATTGTACTGTTGAACCAATTGGGTTTTGGAAAACTATGGTAGAAAAGTATGCGACGAAACGTGTGTATACGCATATAAAAACTTATGGTAATTGTAGTAATTATATTATTTTAAATGAAGAGCTATATCTAGAATGGTATTTGGCTCAAGTATAAGGAGATTTTACTGTGGGATTAAACATTGCCAATTTTAAAATTGCATTAGTAATGTTTATTATTATGGGAGTAATGACAGGAGGCTTTTATTGGTATTATCATGACAGTCAAGCTAAAATGGCAACACTCCATAAAAATGCTGCGAAGTTAGAAACAGCGGTTGCAACGCAAGAACAGGCAATCGAACAATTAAATAATGACATAAAACTTACTAGTAAAATAATAGAGGAAACGAACAGGGAGTTGATTGCTGCTAGAAAACAGGTAGGAGTAATACAGCATAAATTTAACAAGACCTCAAAATTACTTGGTGAAAGAAATATTGGTCGTCTTGCGCTTGCTAAACCCAAACCTATTCAAAAAATAATTAACAATGGTTCAGCTGATGTGTTTAGATGTTTTGAAATTATATCAGGTTCCTCATTAACGGAGAAAGAAGTGAATGTTGAAAAGAAAAGTAAAGCAAACACTAGTTGCCCTAGTGTTGCCAATCCTAGTTATATCCTTCCTAACTAGTTGTTCTTCTGTAAAACGTCTGGAAGTTTCAACCGCAGCGGTTGAACGGGTTCCTTTGGTTTTGCCAGAAGTCGATGTGTTAAAACTAGAGAGAATTGACTGGTATGTTGTCACAGAAGAAAATATTATGTCTGTTCTGGATGAACTAGATAAGAAGGGATATAAACGAGTTATATTCGGTATCACTGATAAAGGATATGAAATCCTTTCGGTGAACATGGCAAAGATACAGAAACTAGTAAGACAACAGAAAGCTATCATTGGAGCGTATAAGTCATACCATGAAAAACAACAAACTGCAATTGACAAGGCTGCAAATGAGAATGAACGAGTGAATGATAAGATTAAAGAGCATAATAAAAATGTTGAGACCGAAGAAAACAAACCATTTACAACCAAATTGGGCGATAAAATTAAAAATATTTTTTAAAGAAGGTTCTTGACATTTCTAGTATTTACCTTTATAATGTATGTAGGATTAACCAATGAAGGTATAAATATTGTTATGGACCCGTACTTACATACATTGATTGCATTAGGTTTCATAGTTGGTAGCTTTTATCTGGGCAAATTTTTAGCCATTAGAGAAAGTTTTGATGGCATCGTTGATGCGTTATTGCATAAATTAGAAGCAGATGGATATCTTTATACCATAACTGATAAAGATGGAGATAAAGAACTTGTTCCTGTTTCAACAGTCGTGGCTAAAGCATTATCGGATATCCGATAATGATGCACAGCAAATTGTGAAGTGAAGGTTATTTTATGATAAACATTTATCTTGCAGGACCAATTGAGGGATGTAATGATAACGAAATTAATGATTGGCGAGATAAAGTTAAAAGTGATTTTCTCTACGGCATTAAAGGTATTAACCCGTATCGTGCTGAAGAAGTTGGCTCGCTTGCTTTTGAAACTAAAAAACGCATCATTACTAAGAATTATCTTGACATTAAGAAATGTGATGGAGTTCTCGCATGGTTGCCAGAATATGTTAATAAACGGCGGCCTTCTTATGGAACTACAACTGAAATTGCCTGGGCATATTCACTTCAAAAACCCGTATGGATTGTAAGTGATGATGATTTTGTTCATTTCCATCCTGCATTTGACTACACTTCCATGTTGTTTAGAGACCTAGAAGATGCGATTGATCACATCAATGTAATTTTTGGGGAGTACTTGTAAAATGAAGAAACTTTGGAATTGGCATATTAATATAATTCATAAGTATCCGGTTTGTTGTGTTTATGCAGCTTGGAGTGAAGGATTAATTGTTGGCCTATTAATAGTTTTTTGTTATATAATTTGATGAGGAAAAGTGAATGAAACATATTGAAATATATCTTATGGAAGAAAATGAATTGTCTATTGATGGACAAACTAAGCCAGACGGAAATCTTGATATTCGTGAATTTGAAGATGATCAATGGATCATTTCTTATTTTGCTACCTACGATAATCTTGTAGAGAAGGTCAAGGAGGCCTTAGAAGATGTCTAGAAGTGACGAACGATTGTTGAAGATTAATGGTCGAAGCAAAAAGTCTATTGAAGCGGAACTGGAATTTTACCAATTCAAGGGCGGCAAGACAAAAAGTGTGAGGAACAGAATAACTCGCCTTGAAGAAGCAATAGAGAAGGGCAAGGAGGCCTTAAAAGATGACTGATAAAGATTATGTTGTTGTTACTGCTATTTCATCGTTTCGAATGAGATATGTATTGCATCGTGATGATTTCCAGAAATTGAATCCCGATTTACCAATTGACATTGTTGAATGGGCAAACGATACAGTTTCTTTAGAAGAGTGCAAAGAATTTTCACAGGAGCACATGGGAGAATATATTGTTGACACTGTTGAAATGAATGAGGACGAGATGCTTGATCTATTTGATAAGGATAATGATTATCTTAGTGAATGGACGAAGGATCAAAAAATTGAATTGGTACGAAACTTATGAAGAAAACACTGATACAGAACGAATTAGAATGTACAAAATGTGGCGATATAATATACTCAGCACATCGACATGATTTCAAATATTGTAAATGCGGTTCAGTAGCGGTAGACGGCGGAATGAGCTACATACGCCGTGTAGGTAATGTAAAGGACACTGTTGATCGATCAATGTATATGGATGAAGACGCATTATCGGATTGTAAAGAGTCGCTCGAATGGGCAAAGGATACTGATCGTAATGCATTTGGTGCAATATTAGCAGTTATTCGAACCTTACGTCAACATGAGTTGTTGGATATGAGCAAGTTCAAGTTCAAGGATATATAAGGTCATGAATCATGATTTATTTGTTTGTAAGTGTAATACTGTCGAACATCAGTTATTATTAGATCAGGTGAGAAAGAAATGATGAAATTATACGATGAAAATGGAAAAATGTTTGAAGGCAATTGGTTTTTATGTAAAGAAATTGTTCTTGAATATGATAAAATAAATCCATTTGAACATGATGAGATTATAAAAGATACAGTAGAACATCTTGTAAAAAAATATAATGTAGATTATAATGATATTGTTAGAAATGTAGAATTGTTATCAGGGATACCGTTATAAACATGTCTAATGCAGATAAAGTACGAGATTTTATGATTGCTTTTAAACAAGAAGTAAAATCTGAGCCAGAAAGACCCGATGAGGACATTGTTGGGCTACGAGTGGATTTGGTTGAAGAAGAATGTGACGAATTAAGACAGGCGGTTTATTTCTCTGATGGTGCTATGGTAGATGTAGCAGATGCACTATGTGATATTCTTTATGTGGTGTATGGCATGGCTCATTCTTTTGGTATAGATATAAATGAGTGTTTTAGGGAAGTTCATAAATCAAATATGAGTAAATTGGGTAAAGATGGTAATCCCATCTATAGGGAAGATGGTAAGGTTGTGAAGGGCCCAAATTATCAACCACCAAACTTGGAGAAATGTTTATGAGTAAACACGTTGAAATATTTCTTATGGAAGATGGTGAATTGTCTATTGATGGTCAAACCAGACCAGCTGGAAATATAGAAATTCGTGAGTTTGAAGATGGTGAATGGATGGGTGGCCGTTATGCTACCTATGATAATCTTGTAGAGAAGGTCAAGGAGGCCTTAGAAGAAGATGAAGATTAAAGTACGCAATGGTAATGTTGAACAAGCTCTTAGAATTTTTAAGAAGAAGGTTCAACAAGAAGGTATTTTGAATGATTTAAGGGAACGTGAATTTTATCGTTCTAAGGGAGAGAAACGCAGACATGCTAAGGCTGCTGGAATTCGTAGATATAAAAGAGAAGAAGAAAAACGTAAAGCAGAAATGGGAATATAAATGCCTAAGAAACGCAAGCCTCGTAAACCTATGTCTAAAGAACAAAAGGTTGCTGCAGCAGAACGTCTAAAAAAAGCAAGAGCAGTTCGGTCAGAAAAAAATCCAGATTATGGATTATCAAATGTTAATGAATGCATTCGTAATTTACCAGAAGATCATTGGAGACATCCTAAGAGAGTTAAGGAATGGATTAAGACACAAAAAGATCTTGCTAAAGAAGCACGGGCTCAAGTAAAACAAAAAATTAAAGGGTCTCCAGCACAAGTAGCTAGTCATGAAGGATATATAAGAAATATGCAAAAATATCTTAGAGATGGCGATTGGGTTGATATTTTTTATGGAGAACATCAACAGAATAAAGTTAACTATTGTTGTGTTGTTTTAGCATATGATGATGAAGGACTTGCTAAAAGGAATGTCGGTACATTTTATCCAGATATGGGTTGTGTTTATACAAAAGAAATGTTCAACTTAGATAGAGGTATTGTTAATGATAGAAAAAACAAACGAAAACGTAATAAAGGGGCCGTGGCCAGAAAAGGAAGAAAATAATTCTCTTTCTGCTGGAGAAATAACTAAAGAGGTTTCTAAAGTTGTAGCTGCTCAAGAATTTGTTAATGGCCTTACTCAAGACACTATTGTTCAAGCAATTCATAATTTAAAAACGCAAGGTATTAACATTGATGATAAGAATTTTGTTTATGAAATGTCATTAATAATTGAAATAATGAAAGGCAGTATATACAGAAGTATAGGATTTTCATACCCAACGCAAATGATATCTGGTCTTTTAAAAGAACTTTCTATAGAAAAAGAGGCATTATTGTCTTTTACTGGGTGGAGATTAAATCAAGAACAGGTTAAAGAATTATTATTATATTTAGAAACAGTTGAAAATCAACATCTTATTGATGATGATAATAATAATAATGATGATAATGACGATCCAGATTTAGCATAACAAGGATTAAGAAAATTATATTAGTTGATATGAACCAGATTTCTCTTGCAAGTGTAATGATGCACTTGCACATGAGTAAGTCTAAAGAGCTTGATGAAAATATGGTGAGACATATGATTCTTAATTCTTTACGTATGTATCGCACCAAATTTTCTTCAGAGTTTGGTGAATTGGTTTTGTGTTATGACTCTAAACATTATTGGCGACGTGATTACTTTCCCCAATATAAGGCGAGCAGAAGGAAGTCCAGAGAGAATGACAACAAAGATTGGGATGCAATCTTTTCATGCCTCAACCAAATTAAAGATGAAATCAAACACAACTTACCATACAAGGTTCTTGAAGTGTATGGTGCAGAAGCAGATGATATCATTGGTACGCTCTGTGCAAAATATTCAGAAGAGATAATGATTGTTTCAGGAGACAAGGATTTCATCCAGCTTCAAAAATATCCAAACATAAAACAATATAGCCCAATCACAAAGAAGGCGGTGAATGGTGAAAATCCAGGCGGATATCTTAAAGAACACATTTTTAGAGGTGATACTAACGATGGTGTCCCTAATGTATTATCACCAGACAATACCTTTACAGAAGGGTTGAGACAGACCCCACTAACCAAGAAAAAGATTTCTTCATGGATGGACCATCATTTTGATGATGTTGTTCCAAATGATGAAGTGAAAAGAAATTATCAACGAAACAGAAAGTTGATAGATTTAACGTATACACCAGAGGAGCTTTCAGTTGAAATACTCAACACATATAAAGAGTCTCCATCAGGTGATCGTAGTAAACTACTAAATTATTTTATACAAAAGAGATTGCGAAATCTCACAGAATCGATCGGAGAATTCTAATGCCAGAAGAAACATATACACCTTCATTCCATGAAGTGCTATCCAAGTTGGGTAAGATTAAAACAAAGAAAGATAAGGTTACATATCTGAAAGAACATAATACTGATTCTCTTCGTATGATAATTAAAGCCTCTTTTGATCCCAAGATTAGGTGGCTTCTTCCAATGGGTGAAGTTCCATATACTATGAATGAAGCACCAGAAGGAACAGAACACAGCGATTTGTCGTATGAAGCGAGAAAGCTTTATCATTATATTGAGGGTGGTAACAATTCCCTACAACAGAACAGGCGAGAGATGATGTTTGTTCAGTTGTTGGAGAGTTTGCATCCTGACGAGGCGGACTTGTTGGTCGCTGCGAAAGACAAAATTTTACACCAAAAATACAAGGGCCTCTCTAAAAATGTGGTAATGGAAGCCTTTGATTGGAATGATGAATTTACGGTTATCGGGGATACTTATCAAGAACTTCCACGGACAGGATAATGTTGTAAAAATGTCACACAATTTGTGGATATGAAGTTTTTTTCAAAGTTGTTTAGAATCAATGACTTATGAGGTACGATTTTCCTTGACAAACCTTGTTCAATCTGTTAATATGTATATATTGATGATGAGAAAGAAAGGTTTTTGATGCTTAATTTGATTGCAACTGGTAAGAGTTCTTTGGACGATGTAACGTCAATGTATCTCTGGGGCTATGGAAACTCCAAGTATGAGATAGAGGCTCGGAAGAACAAGTACTTCACCGAAAGTGAAGTGATGGATACCTCATATGAGGTTGCCCTAGATAAATTTGGGAAAATGGTTAATACAGTCAATTTTGCAGAGGAGATTAAATAATGACTGTTTATGTATCTGAGAGTTTTGAGTCCATTGGGTGTGGTTTGTCTAAGATGAAGTCTGCCATGATTGAGGACTATGAAAAGTTCATGCCTCCGATTGA
>CEPZ01088400.1_pt1 | contig 11995 bp, 11 predicted proteins | sample 530461 | NCBI WGS metagenome assembly CEPZ01 (sample SAMEA2620106, study PRJEB7988) | marine metagenome | isolation source: saline water (ENVO:00002010), including | reverse complement strand
CTTATTAAAAAAGATAAAATTAAAGAAAATATTGAGGATTTCTAATGAATATTCAAGAAAAATTTTATGATTATATCGAAAAGAATGATATTGAAAATGTAAAATTAATTTTAGAAGATAAAAATTTTGATCCTTCTGCAAATGTAAATTGGGCTGTTTTTTTAGCATATGAAAAAAACTTTAATAATATTGTTATTTTACTATGTAAAGATAAAAGAGTTATGAAAAATCTTCACTTTGAAAATCCAAAACTATATCGTGAATTACCCAAAATTCATATTAAGGAAAAAATAGAGTGTTTTTAATTAATAATATCAAACCTTTTGTTAAAAAAGTAAAACTTAAAAATTTAACGTTTGAAAAACTTTTGGAAAAACTCGACTTAATTAAATAAATATTGAATTATTCTAAATATCAATGTATAATGAAATCAAGATTAATTAGAGAACAATATTATGTCTACAATACCAACGTATACAAAAGAAGAAGATGAATATTATGAAAAACTTTTAACAGAAGTTTCTCAACGTATTGGTATTGATAAAAACTCTTCTGATTTTAATAAGAATGATGAGCGATCACGTTTATATTATTATTTCTCTGTTATCAGAATGAAAAACGATAAAACAAAAGCAATCAATCTAATTCAAGAAGGTATAGATAAGTGGATTCAATCTAATGAACATGAATACTGGATTAATTGTTGGTCAACTGTTTTAGAAGAATTAAAAAAAGATAATTGGGAAATTCTTTATGAACGCAGTGATTTAATGCAACAATTACGTTCATGTTCGCCATTTCATAATATTTTTATAAAAGATAAAGAACGTTACAAAATATTAAAATTTTTATCTAAAAGAAAATAAAAAAAATTGTTTTAATATTGTATTTAAAATAAACTTACTTTAAATTTTTCTTGATTATTAATTACTTTTACTTTATAATTTTTTTTTATTTTATTTTCTAACATTTTCCATTCTGATTTTTTTAATATTACTTGATTTTTATATAACCTATAAAAATTTTTTCCTAAATTATTTTTATATCTTTCTTCAAAATCTAAATACAACTCTTTTACTCTTTTATTTTGCATACTTTTCTCCATTACTTTATTCTAAATCTATTTCTTACACCTAATAACATTAAAAATATAAATACAGCACTTAACAATATATGAAACTTTATAGCAAGCATATGATGCCAAGGCATGTCTACTAATAAATTAAAAGATCCTTCTGGTTTATTATAGAAGTATTCAAAAAACATTTTATTTGGGTTTCTTAATATTTGACCGAATGAGACACTGTTTAAAAATGAGAATTTAATTACTTGTGATATATAAACCTCTTGATGACATATACATTCACTTATATTTAATAAACGATAATAGTAATAAGAAAATAAAATATTACTTCCAAACCACCAAAAAAATGGCAAAAATATACTCTTTCCAAAATTACTTACTATGAAGTAAAAATTAATAACAAGAGAATTAATAAAATTTGTTTTTTTTGTTATTAATTCAAGAGCGTTATATTCTAATATAGAATCTACATCTTTGTTTTCTTCTGCGATTGCCTTTAGTTTTCTTATTTTATCTTTATCTTCTTTTTTATTTTTTATTTTAACTTTTAAATTATGAAGAGAAATTTCATTATTATAACTTGTATTAGTTAAATCTGGCACAAAATTGAATTTGTTATTTGTTATTAACAATCCCTTTTCAAATGTTGTATTTTTAAAACTTACATTACTCATGTTTTTCAATCTATTTGATAAATTTAAATTTTCTATTATTGTTGAATTTTCTATTAATAACTCTTTTTTATTAATAATATCTTTATTTGTATTTAATTCTTCTATTTTTATATTTTTTATTTTACTATTATTTATTTTTAATCTTGAATTCAATGATATATTTTTAATATTTAATTCTTTTATATTAGAATATTCTATTTCTAAATTATTATTAATTCTTGCATGTTCTAAATTAATTATAAAACCATTTTTAGAATCTATATTATGAATTTTTATTTTTCTAATATTACATAAAAATTCTACACTTGAAAAGTTTAGAGTTCCTTCAATTTTTGAATCCTCAATAAAAAGATTATTTTCATCTTTTTCTAATTTAGGAATATTTTTGATTTCTTCTTCTACTTTTAAAATATATGTTTTATTTTGTTTAAAACGGAAATCTATTTCACTATACTCATCCATAATTATATTTTTCACTTTTACATCTTTTTTTAATTTAATTAAGCAAGGTATTTTTATTAAAGATTTTTTCATTTTTATATTTTCAAATTTAAAATCTTCTGTTACATAGTATAATGATTTATTACTAATTTCATTATTGTATTTATGTGTTGGGTAATTAAGTTCTATTTTTGAATCATTTATTTCTAATTCTTTCAATATTATTTTTTTAAATTCCTCTTCATCATCTGAATATTCTTTTGATATCGTTAATTCTGAATTTTCTATTTTTGTTTTTTTATTTATTTCTAAAAAATTCATCCCCGTTATTATTTCACTTTTAATATTATTTAGTTCACTATATTCTATTTTTATTTCCTCTATTTTTAAATGATTGTTTTTATTTTTATTATCAAAGTTTATTATTTTACAATTAAAAAATCTTATTTTTTTTACTTCAATATTGACATATATTTCTTTAAAATCTATTGTTTGATTTGATATTGTTAATTCCAATTTATTATTAATTATTTTTATATTTTTTGGAATTAATCCTTTTATATTAAAAAATATTTTTTTTTCATCTTTAAAAACAACATCTATACTTTCTTTATTTATTCTTTTTTTTATTAATAATTGTTTAAATATATTCTCAATATCTTCTTTAAAAGAATCTTTTTTATAAGGATATCTTTCTATTTCTGTTCCTAATTCTATTGATAAATAGCGTGGGTTTTTATTTATTAATTTTTTTATTTCATTAATTTTTTTTTCTATATTTATTTTTTTATTTTTTATTATTTTATTTAACATTGAATTTTCGTAATCAAGAGGATCTAAATAACAAGCTGCTATAATTAAACTTTCATTAATATTTAGCTTATTTATAATTTTAAATATTTTGTCATTTTTTTCTTTAATTAATCTTCTAATTTCCTCTATTTCGTCTATTTTTTCTTTTTTTGTTTTTTTAAAAATATTTTTTATTATATTCATATTATAATTCCTTTTAATAATATTATAAATACCACATTTTCATTAATATTCCATTTACAATTTCATAAAATATTGTATAATAAATTAAATTTATTAGGATTTAATATTGAAAAAGCAAACATTTAAAGAAAAGTTTCCACATTTAATGAAATATTGGGATTATGAAAAGAATAATGAATTAGGTATTTATCCTGAAAAGGTTACTTGTGGAACTCGGAAAAAAGCTTGGTTTATTAATGAAGAAGGCTTTCGAGTTGAAAGAGCTATTAAACAAATTAAAAATGAAATAAGATTTTTTAATAATAAATTAATTGTAAATGAGTACTCTAAAGAAAAATTAGATTTCTTTAAACAAAAAAATAATCCTAATATTAATTTAAATACTTTAACAACTTGTAGCCAACAAAAAGTTATTTGGACTTGCCCTAATAATCATAATTTTATTAAAAATGTACATAGATTCAGTGATCCTACTGGTACTTCTTGTCCCGAATGTAGGAAATTAGGTTTGAAACAAAAATATAACACCAATAATAACTACTTAGGTAATGTAAGAGATAGTAAACTTTTTAAAGAGTATTCTAAAAACAATACCAAACCAGCTTCAGAAGTTGCTCTTGGAACTGGAAAGTATAAAGTCTTATGGACTTGTCCAATATGCAGTAATGATTATAAAGCTTCTCCTTGGCAACGAAGTAATAGAAAAACTGGTTGTCCTAAATGTACTTCTATGAAATCTCAATCTAGAAATGAAATTAGAATTTATTCTGAGTTATCTTCTTTATTTAATAATGTATGTCACAATTACAAAATAAATGGTTATAAATATGATATTTACATTAAAGATATTAATCTGATTATTGAATATGATGGTAGTAAGTGGCATTCAACAAAAAAACAAATAGAAAGAGATCTAAAAAAAAATAAAATTGCAGTTAATAATAACTTCAATATTCTTAGGGTTAGAGAATTTGGGTTAGAAAAAATAAATAAAGACGATATCATTTTAAAATCAAAAATAAATAATATTAAATATGAAAAAATACAAATATTAATTTTAAAACTTATTTTAAATTATATTTCTGAAAATTTTAAATTTAATTTTTACAGTTATATTGATAATTTTTTAAATAAAAATAAATTTATTAATATAAAAGATTACAATAAAAAAATTAATGAAGGCTATATTGAAAATAATTTAACAAAAAACAGAATGTTTAAACAATACAATGAAGAAAAAACAGGATTAAACCCAACTTCTATTGCGAATAATTCTGATATAAAAGTTTGGTGGAAATGTAATAAAGGTAAAGATCATTCTTGGAAAGAAAGACCAGCAAATAGAAACAATCCAAGTTCAGGCTGTCCTTTCTGCTCAAACAAACGTATTTCTATTACAAACCGACTTGACAAAATACACCCTAATTCTATTAATTTATGGAGTGATAAGAACGTAAATAAACCAAAAAATTATACTTATCGAAATGGTAAAGATAAAATAATCTGGAATTGTTCTTCTTGCAATAATGAATTTACTAAAACAATTGCCAAAATGGATGATTCAAAAGGTTATTGTCCACATTGCAAGAAAAAACATTTTTTATAAACTTGGTGAGATAATTGGGATTCGAACCCAAATTCCCATTACAGGAGTCTCCTTTTGAAAGAGATGCGTCAACCAATTGCGCCATTATCTCATTATTTTTGGTGCGCCATACTGGATTCGAACCAGTAACCCCGTTACAGGGCAGGGCTTCTAAAACCCCTGTGTAAGCCATTCCACCAATGGCGCATATATTTCTTAATTTGGTCGGAATGGCGGGATTCGAACCCGCAAACTCATAAGAGTACTAGTGTCTAAAACTAGCGTGTTTTCCCTTTCACCACATTCCGATAATTTTGGTGCATCATATTGGATTCGAACCAATCCCCCATAGTGGGCAGAGCTTTTAAAACTCCTGCGTCAACCAACTGCGCCAATGATGCCTTAATTTGGTTGGAAGTACGGGAATCGAACCCGTAAGCCATTTCTGGCGCTTCATTTTAAGTGAAGTGTGTTTACCTAAATTTCACCAACTTCCAATCGTATCTTTTAATTTGGTGCGCCATACTGGATTCGAACCAGTAACCCCGTTACAGGGTAGAGCTTCTTAAACTCCTGTGTAAACCATTCCACCAATGGCGCATATATTTCTTAATTTGGTCGGAAGTACGGGACTCGAACCCGTAAGCCATTGCTGGCGCTTCATTTTAAGTGAAGTGTGTTTACCTAAATTTTCACCAACTTCCGATACTTTTTTAATTTACTTATTAAATCTTAAACATAAAAAAACCCTTAAAAGTTATCTCTACCTTTAAGGGTTCTAAAAACTCGCTTAAAGGTCAGCAAAATTTACCCACTGACCTTTAATAAATTAAAAAGTCAGTGCTATTCTAACAGTAACAGTGATAATTTCAGTTTTAGTAAGTTTTTCATAATTTATATTCCTCTTTAATTCTATTCATTTTGGACATTATAGTAACCAATTTCTCTTTATTTGGTAATTATAGCTACTATTGTATCCATATTTTAATTTGGCTGGCAGGGTAGGACTCGAACCTACAATTGTACGTGATCACCCACTGTACCATCTCCGCTAATGGAGAATTGCTGTACCACTTCGCATACCTGTCAATTTAACAAGGAAGGACTTGAACCTTCATTCATATAGGATCGCTCACTATATCTTCTCGTTTTTAAGGAGAATTGCTTTGCCTAATTTGCATACTTGTCAATTTATATGTTTACTTTTAATAATATCAGTCAACATATTTATATACTTCACAATATCATATGATAATGTTTGATTTCTCATTCAAAATCATACTCTACTGTGATAAACCTTTTTGGTAAAACATGGGATTATATTCCCACTTTTCACCATTTATTGGGATTATTATCCCTTTTTTTAAATAATCACTTTTCACGATGACTACTTGAATATAATTCTTTTTCACGATTGATAATCATTTTTCACGTTTTGATTATCTCTCTCTATCTTATGTTTTACATTATGTCATAGTTAATTTTATTTGTCAACACTTTTTTTAATTTTTTTTCAATTAAATCAACAACTTATATTAAAAACAACACTACCCCTTGCATTAAATTTATGCAATAAAAAACCCCTTGAAAATTGTAGTCTTCAAGGGGTTACAAACTTTTTTTACCCACAAGAAGATCTGGACTAATACCTGACCTTCTATATGAGTTGATCAGGAGATTAATCTAATAAGAGTACCAGTTGTAATCGTAAAGTTTGTGTATTCATTTTTATTTTCCTCATTTATCCCTTTAAGGGAATAGTTAATTAATTATACCTTATAAGGTATATTTCTATTTATACGCTATACCGTATATTTTCATTTTATACGTTATTTTGTATATTTTGATTAATAAAACAGTCATTAAACCTTTAATGATTATTATATTAAGCATTAGCTCATTTGATTCATATATAAACCATTTAAGCTCTTTATGTACTATATATGACACATTATGGCTTATTTTTACCGTTATGTTCTTATATAGTTACATTATTAATATTCCTGTTTATCGTATAATGTTCATCTCTTTTATGACATCCGCCTTAACAGCAATTTTAATTTGGTGGCGAAGAAGGATTCGAACCTTCAAATATAGCGAACTATATTTTTTAACTTAACCCTGAAGGAAAAGTTGACTTTACCTCTTTCGTCTACTCGCCAAATCTTTATCTTATGTTGTACATTATATACCGTTATTTTTTAATTGTCAACACTTTTTTTCAAAAAATATTAATAAAATCAATAACTTAAAATTAAAACGACACTGCCCCTTGCAATTATTTATGCAATAAAAAAGCTCCTTAAATTTATATCTTCAAGGAGCTTTTAATAAAATTTACTCACGAGAAGACCTACTTATATTCTGATCTTCTCAATAGAGTCAATCAGGAATTAGCATAATAAAAGTAACAGTAATAATGATTCAATTTTATATTTCATTTTTATTCCTATGTTTATTTATTTCAAAGAAACTTAAAAAGTTTCAGTATATTGTTTAGTTATATATCCGTGTTGTTCTAAGATGGATTTTTTTTATTTAATAAAAATCTTTGTCACCTTTACCTTCAACAGTATAATAACCATATTCGTCATAAGATGGTTTTTTTTTCAAAACATAAAACATGTTTTCCCTATTTTATAAAAAACCAAATATATTCAAATATTTATATTTTAAAAATATTCTAAAGAGTCTTCCAGTTTCAGTGAGGCAAGATGGTTTTTATGCAACAACTGTCTTGGCTTCTTCTTTTTTCTATTTTCACATAATGTATTATCCCCCTTTCCAGAGATGAATTACTCACTGATACTGGTGAATAATACATTATTTTATATTCTTACTTCATTAATCACCATTAATAGTGACTAATTAATTCATGTCCAAAAGTATCTCTAAAAACTTCCGTATATCGTTAAGTTATATATCCGTGTTGTTCTTAAGATGCTTTTTTACTTTAAAAAATATAATTATTACTTATTTAAATAAAAATTATATTTATATCAATAATTTACAAAACAGAGTCTTCTAACTTCATACATAATAAGATGGTTTTATTTTGCAACTATTGTTTCACCTTCTTTTTTACAACATTTATCATTTATAGGTTTTAATGCATTACCCTTTATAGGTTTTATTGCATTTTGTTTATTAGAACAAACAAATTCAACTTATATTTTATTTTTTGTTTGCTATCATAAACATTTTAAATAAAAAAAAACCCCTTAAAGATAATCTTCAAGGGGTTTAAACTTTATTTATTTTTACCACAAGAAGACCAAGATTAATCCTGATCCTCTTTATATGATCAGGATATTAACCTAAAAGTAACAGTGATAATAATAAATGTTGTGTTTTCATATTTTTTTATTTCCTATTTAATAATTTGGTTGCCGCTGACTCTCAATCTTGAATCAAAGAACCCAACTTACGCCTTAAGAGAAGTTAAGCATGCAATCACTTACTCAGCACAAGTATCGTTTGATTTACGGCATATTTAAATTATAGTTTTTTTGTTTTTAAAAGTCAACACTTTTATATTAAAATTTTATTTTCTTTTTTTATAACTTCTTTTTCTTTAAACAAATCAATATAATTTTCAGAACGCTTTTGTTTTATTAACTTATTAATCTCTTTTTGATTATTTTTATTTAATGTAGAAGTGTATTCCTTGATTAATTCTATATTATTTTCTAATTCCTCAACATGGGAAGATTTTATTTTTTCCTTTAATACTTCTATTTTTATTTTTTTATTTTTATTTTTATAAATATTTTTTTCTTCTATTACATCTATGATATTTTTTTCTTTCATATCTAATTTATTAAGATTTTCTGAAATAGAATCAAAATTAATCTTTCTTGTTTTTCTTAATAAATATAATAAAGTTCTTTTTGGTAGTTTTTTCTCATTACATTTTTTAATTATTTTTTCTTGGTTAGAAACATAAGAATCAAAAATATAGAATAATATAATAAATGTTGGAAAAGAAATAAAAAAAACTTTTTGATAATCAAATAACATAGAAGTCACAAAAGTAATAAAACTTATTATACAAAAGGCAAAAAAACATGTATTTATTCCACTATAAAGTTTACTTTCTCTAGGAAGTATTTTTTTTATTTTTTCTTTAACTTCTTTTATTTTTATTTCTTCATTAATAATATCTTTAAATGTTAATTTCATTACAATTCCTATATCATATTTATTATATTAGAAGTCACTCTTTTTTCTTCTTTAATATTTTTTTTAAAAATAAATTCAATTGAAAGACCATATTTATTATTCTTATTTTTTTCTATATAATTTAAAATATATGACTTTTCTATTTCTATTTCTTCTATACTTGAATTTTTTATTTTATCATAAAGTATTTCAAATATTATTTTATCATTATTTTGATTATATATTTCTAATTCATTAATTTTTTCTATTAAATATATTTCTTTTTTATTTAATTTTTTTATAAATTTAAGCATAGAAGTAGCTTTTATTTTTTTATTTTGATTATCTTTTTCTTTTTGAATATTATAAAGTTTTACTTTATTGATTAATTTTTTATAATTTTTATTTTCTTTACTATTACTATGTTTATAACTTAAAAAAATTAAAGTTATAAAAGCAGTAATACCAATAAAACCTGATAAATAAAAACTTACTACTTTAGGTAAAATAAAACTCATTAATATAGGTAAAAAATACATACCAGCAAAAGTAAAAATAAAAATAAAAATAAAACTCAAAAAAAGCTTTTCATGAAAACTTATTTTGCTTTTTGAATATTCAAATCTTTGATCTATATTTTCTTTAATATTTTTTATTTTATTATAAAGTCTATTATCTGTTATTTCTTTTATAGTTAGCACTTTTTTGATTCCTGTAATTGACTCTATATTATAACTTGTTTTATTAATTAGTCAATAATTCACACATTAGAGACAGTACAAAAATTTTATAAAAAATACTTAACTTAAAGTAATTTATTAAATTTTTATTTTTATATTTTTTTGTTTTTGTAAAAAGTGTATTTATTTAGATACATCTTTTATACTAAAGTTTAACTATTATTATTGTTAATATTAAATATTTTAAAAATAATAATAAGAATCAAGCATTTACAAAATTGGCACAGCAAATGCTTTAACTATTATAACTCAAAACAAAAGGAGAGTATATTATGAAAAATCAAATAAAAATTATTGCACTATCTACATTACTACTTTCAGGGTTTGCTGCACAAGCTTTAGAAGTAAGTAAAGAAATGACAACAACAGAAGATGTTGTTACAGAACAGAAAGAATTAAGTTCAGAAGCTAAACAAGTTATCAAAACTATTGAGAACTATCCTAATAGTGATCTTACTGTTAGTGTACAAGGTGACACAGCTATCGTATCAGGTACTGTTATGAAAGGTACTGATCAAAAAGCTATTGAAGACGCATTAGTTGCAACTTCTGATTTCTCTGTTGTTAAATTAGAAATTGAAGTTATCGAATAATTTAAATTTTAAATGTAATAAAACAAATTAATTAAACTAAAAGGAAACTATTATGAAAAATCTAATTAAAATAATTGCACTATCTACTATATTAACTTCTGCTTGTATTGTTGCACAAGAACAAAGTGTTACAACTTCAAATACAGAAATGAAACATTCTATGAAAAATAAAAGTGTTGATAAAAAAACAGAACTAAGCACTTCTGCAGAACAAGTTATCAAATCTATTGAAAACTATCCTAATACTGATTTAAAAGTAGAAGTTGTAGGTTCGAATGTAACTGTTAGTGGGACTGTTGATAATGAAAAAGATAAAATGGTCGTTTTAAAAGCACTTGAATCTCTTCAAGAATTTAAAAATATAAATAGCAATATTACACTATCTGAATAAAATTTCTCTCTCTCCATGTAAAAAGGTATTAAAAATCTTTCATTTTTAATACCTTTTTTTATTTTATTTAATTAAATCAATTATTTAACTTTGGCATATTTAATGCTTGTATTATTTAAAGGAGAAAATTATGAATCAAATAGTAAAAACAATTATTTTATTTTCAATATTAATGGTTAGTATGTCTGCAATAGGAATAAATAATAGAGAACAAGAGTTAGATAAAAATTTAAGTAAAATAAGTCAAGATATATTAAATTCAGTAGAAAATTATCCTAATACTGATTTAGATATTGAAATTATTGGTAATAAAGCAATAATTAATGGTATTATTTATAACGAAATGGATGAATTTTTTATTATTAAATCAATTAAATCTTTTCCTGAAATCGACTATGTTGTTTCTGAGATTAAATACATAGAATAATTATTATAGATTGACTTTTTTTATTTATTTCATATAATACCCTTTGTCATTGGGAATCATAAAATATGTATTTATTTACTTTATCTTTAATTATATCTATAATTTTAAATCAAATTGTTCCAGAAGAAGAGTATAGTTATTTTTCAATTTTTATTCTTTCATATATTTTATTATCATCTATACGAAACTTATATAAAATTAAAAAACATAGTTTTATTCTTTTTTTAATTCTTTGTGAATTTCTTGCTTATGTTTTCTTTAATACTTCTTTATTTTATTTAACTTCTCTTTTTGTTTTTATTTCTTTTCTTTTTGTCATGTTTAATGTTTATAAATCTTCTAAAAATAAATTTAAAGAAGAACAAAAAGAAGATTTTTATAAAAATAATAAAGAATCATAAAATACAGAACAACATATAGATAATATTTTAATAAAATATTTAAGAGAAAATGATTTAAATTCATTTCATAAATATATTGATGAAAATATTTCAAAAAATGATAAAAGAGATTTAAATCATAATCTTCTCTCAAAAGCTTATACAGAAGATTTAGAGGTTTTTAAAAAAGTACTTCATTATGTTCAACAAAATGGTCAAAGTTTTTCTAGTGTTAACGATATCAGTATATTAATAATAAATTGCATTATAAGTAAAAATTATAATTTAATTTATTATATAGTCGGAAGATACAAGCATTTAAAATATACTTATAACAAAGCTGATTTATTTTCTTTTATTGCAAATTATTATTCTGAATATCATGAGGACGTTTATAATGAAGAAGACAAAGATGTTTTATTATACTTGTATAAAGATTTAAATATAATAAAAAAAGAAAACAAATTTTTTGAACGAAATTCTGGCGCATTCTCGCTTGCTTTAGCTGCGAGTTAAGCCAGTT